>SAMEA3387500__coassemble_634_pt1 | contig 117445 bp, 93 predicted proteins | sample SAMEA3387500__metabat2_high_PE_001 | metagenome-assembled genome bin SAMEA3387500 (sample SAMEA3387500) | Felis catus | biome: Faeces | place: United Kingdom | collected 2012
AAATACAGGCGGTTGGTGTATTATAAAATCAACAAAAAACAAAACACCTTATAACATTACTTCATATCCAATTTAAAATTTGAAACGAGAAATCAATTTTAAAGTTGGCTACAAGGTACAAAAGAAAAATCATTATGAAAAAACTTTAGGTGTACGGAGAATACAAAATAAGTGATAAAGATAATGATAAAGTACCAAGGACAAAGGTAATAAAAGGTGAAAGGGTTTTTGAATACGGATAAGGAGGTTCAGTCCAGTGGAAGTGAAAGAATCTAATTATCAATATGAGAGTGGTAAGGCATAGAAATCCCCTCGGAAAGACCTGAAAAGCAGATGAAAAAATAACTCCTCATAATAATAAGAATATAAAATGAAGGAAAAGATTTCAGGTAAATATCAAAAATGTCCTCATATTGAACATTTACCACAAAAGTAATAAGAAGGTTTTAAAATATATGTAAAGAAATATATTTTAAAAGGGCAAAGTATTTATACATCATTTGAAAGTATAACGAGTAAAGTAGTATGATGAGTTGTATTCGTTGAAATAAACCTGTTGTATTCCGTGAATCTGAAAAGATACGTTATATTCAAAAGAAATGTATAAAGAAAGGCTTTGAAAATAAATAGCCCGAACTATTTATTCAGAAACTTGTTATTATCTTAATATATAGATTGATAGAAACTTTCAATAAATTCTATAGGAATTTATCAAATGGGGAAAAAGAAAATCGTTGGTTCTTAACTTATAAATGTCAATTTAGAAGTTTAGAAAGAAAGGAAAAAAGAAAATTGAATAACGCAGATCATTAGAACAACCGTTATATCAGAAAAGGTGAAGATATAGCGGTTGTTCGATTTTTGTGTTATGATAAAAGAAAAAATGAGATACGGGGTTATAATGAAAGAGATAAAAGCAGAAGATATCATATTATATGAAGATGAAGATTTGCTGGTTTGCCACAAGCCGGCAGGTTTTCCGGTGCAGAGCAGAAGAATGGGGACTATGGATTTGGAAAGCCTTCTGAGAAATTATCTGGCGGGAAAGGGAGAGCAGGCATATGTGGCAGTGATTCACCGTCTGGATCAGCCGGTGCAGGGGATTCTTGTGTTCGCAAAAAATAAAGAAAGCGCAGCAAAACTTAATCAGCAGATACAGCAGGGAAAAATGGAAAAAAGATATCTGGCGTATGTCCAGGGGAAACCGGAGAAAAAGGAAGCACATCTGGTAAATGAAATGGAAAAAGATGCAAGAACCAATACCTCCAGAGTCGTAGAAAATAAAACACCTATAAGTAAAAGAGCAGAACTTGTTTACCGTGTTTTGCAGGAAACAGAGGAGGGCAGTCTGGTAGAGATTCACCTTCTCACAGGGCGTCATCATCAGATACGGGTACAGATGGCACATGCGGGAATGCCTTTGTTCGGGGATACGAAATATAATAAAGAAGCAACAAAGCAGCAAGAGTGGCAGCAGATTTCTTTATGTGCCTATAAGGTTTCGTTTTTTCACCCGAAAACAAAGAAAAAAATGGAATTTCAGGTAAAACCGGTTGGAAACTTTCCTATAGTATAGGAAGGTTTTGTTTCACCATACTATGAATAACAGGATAAATGAAAGTATGGGAGGAACAGCAGATGAACCGGAGAAAAATTTTGATGATTATGGGAGTGACACTGGGGGTATTTCTGGGAATGAGATATCTGTTGCCTGTGCTGCTCCCTTTTTTGTGCGGCTGGCTTTTGGCAGAGCTCGTTTATCCAACCGCCTCCCGTCTGGCAGAGAGCAGAGTGGGAAAGGCTCTGCATGTGACAAAAACAGGTATTGGAGGAGTTTTGATTCTTCTGATTATTTGTGGGGCCGCCTGGGGACTTTTGGCAGGAGTGCAGTATCTTACAGGGAGAATCGGGGAGTGTCTGCGGTATTATCCGGTTCTAAAGAGCCAGATGGACGCATTGCTTGCACAGTGCTGTAAAGGTGTGGAGCGTATGACCGGAATTCCGGCAGAGAAAAGCAGCTCTTATTTTTATTGTCATATAGAAGAATTGGGAAATTATTTTTTTCAGGACGGGCGGGGAATGGACACTGCAGTGGACTCCATTCGTTGCTGTGTATTTGTAGTAGGTATGCTTATGGTGGGAATTGTTTCTGCTGTTTTGTTTTTGCAGGAAAGAGAAAAAATCAGGGGTTTTTTGGAAAAACAGCCGTTTTTTATGAAAACCAGGCAACTGATACGGGAATTATTTCAAAGTATGACACAGTATTTTAAGGCACAGATAAAGATTATGACTGTGATTTGTCTGCTGTGTGTGGCAGGACTGTGGATTTTAAGAGTTCGTCACTTTTTTGGCTATGGTCTGGCGCTTGGTATTTTAGATGCATTTCCGGTTTTAGGGACAGGTTTGTTTCTGGTACCTGCGGCGGTTTTTCAAATTCTTATGGGAAATCAGTTTCAGGGAATCGGGTTTCTTGTTCTATATGGAATTACCGCGGTGGTGCGTCAGCTTCTGGAGCCGAAATTCATCGGGAATCATGTAGGTGTGTCGCCGCTTCTGGTATTATTTTCTGTGTACGCAGGTCTGTTTGTATACGGAGGTACAGGATTTATTCTGGGACCTTTCTCTGCTTTGCTTATCTTTACAATTTCAAAAAATTTTATAAACAAAGGGGAATAGCTATGGACTAATAAGGGCTTTCGTGTATAATGGAAACGTAGTTTAAATCCAAAGATAAATTGTTGTAAAAGGCAGGTAAAATCATGAAAAAGCTAACGGTGATTTTTTTATGTGCCGTGCTGGCTCTGGGAAGTGTCAGCGCATGCGGGAAATCCGGGGCAGATACAGACGAAGAAAACAATGCTCAGGCACAGGCAGAGCAGGAAGATAAGACAGAAGAGAGTAAGACAGAGGAAAGTAAGACAGAAGAGAGTCAAATAAACGGAAAGCAGGACAAAGAAAACAAGGACAATCCGGAAGAAACAGATAAAGAACAGGAAAAAACTCAGGAGGAATCCGGGGAGAGGGACGATGCTCAAAAGAATAAGGAAGAGGTAAAAGAAGAGCAAAATGAGAAAACGGATATGTCACAGGATTTGACCATGCAGGTCTTAAAACAGGCAGGAACAGTTGACTATACTTCCTTAGAGGAACTGAATCCAGTGCCGGGAAGCCATATTGCAGTGGTGGTAAAAAATACAAAATCCGCTTTCTGGCAGACTGTAAAAAAAGGTATGACAGCTGCGGTAAAGGATTTGAATGAAAAGATGGGATACAAAGGAGAGGATAAGGTTAAACTATCCTTTGAAGGTCCGACAGACGAGCTGGACGTGGAGAGCCAGATTAATACTATTGATGCAGTTCTGGCAGAAAATCCTTCTGTTTTATGTCTGTCAGCCATAGATATGGAATCCTGCAGCGCACAGCTTGAGGAAGCCATGGGAAATGAAATCCCTGTGGTGATTCTGGATTCCGGCGTGGAGAGCGACCTTGTCAATACCATTTGCGCTACAGATAATTATGCGGCAGGAGCAGAGGCTGCAAAGAAAATGGCAGAGGCGGTTGGAAACAAAGGTCAGATAGCTGTCATGGCTCATGCAGAAACTTCTAAGAGCAGTCAGGACAGGGAAAAAGGTTTTACAGAGGAAATAACAAAGAATCACCCGGAGATAGAGATTGTCAATATTTCTCATGAAAATGGGGAACACAGTATGGCAGAAATGGCAGAAGCAGTTTTGGTGCTCTATCCGGAATTAAAAGGCTACTACTGTACCAATGAATTTGCGGCAAATGATGTTCTGGACATAGTAAAGGCTTCTGGTAAAGAAATTTCCATTATAGGATTTGATGCCGGAAAGAAACAGATTGGCGCTGTTAAGGAAAAGACAGAGCTTGGAACCTTTGTGCAGAATCCTTACGGAATGGGATATGCCACAGTGATTGCCGGTGTTCGTGCAGACCTGGGACTGGAGAATGACAAGTTTATAAATACAGGGTACCAGTGGATTGACAGTACGAATGTAAATTCATCGGAATATGCTAATTATTTATATGAATAAAGCGGTGGTGTGAAAGTGAATAAAAGAAGCGCTTTGCTAATATGATAATTTGTTACATTATACAAAAGATAAAGGGAGAGATTGTACAAAATCAACACAATCTCTCTTTTTGTCTTTTAAAATAAATGGAGGCTTTCATAAAATTAGCGAGAAAGTATACAAAATTCGTTATTAAATTGACAAAATGCATAATTCATAGTAATATCAAACTATGCGAAGGTGGTGATACTGTGGTAGAAGAAACAATCAGGGAAATCCGGAAAACTGAACAGGAAGCAGAGGAGATTACAGCCCATGCAAAAGGACAGGGGACGCAGCTTCTCGAGCAGACCAGGCAGGAAACGGAACAGGCGAAAGCCGCTATGATTGAACAGGCGCAGGAGAAGGCAAAAGCAGCCAGAGAAACTGCGCAGGCTGCCGGAGAGAGAAGACTTGCGGAAGCTCTGGAATCGGCAGAACGGGAAATTGCAGAAATAAGAAAAACTGCAAAGGAAAAAGAAGAGAAGGCAGTACAGACCGTTATTGCGAGTCTGGTATGAAGCTGTCAACAAAAACAGAAAATAAAGGAGTGATGCGAATATGGCAGTATTGCAGATGCAAAAAGTCAGTATCTGCGCGCTGAAAAAGGACAGAAAAGCCATTTTGGAGAAAATTCAGTCCATGGGTCTTATGGAGGTTTCCGGATTTGAGAGTGAGGAAGAAGGCTTTCAGATGGTAAATACCCAGGAAGAGAGAAGTGCATTTGAAAAAAATGCTGCTCTGGCGGACACAGCACTGGATATTCTTCAGGAATATGTACCGGAAAAGGTATCTATGTTTGCCAGTCTGGAAGGCAAAAACCTTATCGAAAAGAAAGAATATCTGGAAATTACTCAGAGGGAAAAGGAAATTCTGGATATGGCTGCACAGGTTGCAAGATTGCATAAGCAGATTGCAGAGTGCAAGGCCGGGGTGCAGAAGCTGGAAAACCAGATAGAAGCCCTGACTCCATGGTTAAAGCTGGATATTCCCGTAGACTTTAAGGGGACCAGAACCACTGCGGTTCTCATTGGTTCGATTCCGGGGACTATGACGCTGGACGAGATTTACAGTTTGCTTAATGAGCAGACACCGGAGCTTTCGGGAGCTGATATTTCCATTTTGTCTTCGGAGAGAGATGCCGTATATCTTGCAGTTTTGTGCCTGAAAAAAGATATGGCAAAGGTGGAAGAGGTTCTCCGGCAGAGCGGTTTTGCCAAGCCGTCCCAGAGTATGAGCAAAATTCCGCTTCAGGAAAAGGAAGAGCTGCAGAAGCAAATCGAAGCTCTGCAGAAGGAACTGGAAGAATGCCGAAAGGAAATTGCTTCCTATGCTTCTGAAAGGGAGAATTTTAAGCTGATTTCAGATTACTTCCGGGCAAGAGCTGAGAAGTATGAGGTTTTGGGGCAGCTCCCTCAGTCCAGGAAAACGTTTATTTTAAACGGCTATGTACCGGCAAAATCTCTGGAGGTTTTTGAAAAAACGCTGACAGAAAACTTTATTCTGAGTCTGGAGAGCATGGACGTTCCCAAAGATGAAGAAATGCCGGTGCTTTTGAGCAACAATGGATTTTCTGAGTCTGTCGAGGGTGTTTTGGAATCCTATGGACTTCCAAAGAGAGGAGAAGTAGATCCTACAACCGTGATGTCCTTCTTCTATGTGTTTTTATTTGGACTGATGTTATCAGACGCAGCATATGGTTTGATTATGTTCCTGGGCTGCTTTATCGTATTGAAAAAGTTCCCGCGTATGGAACAGTCTTTGAAAAAAGCAATTAAGATGTTTATGTATTGTGGTATTTCCACACTTGTCTGGGGTGTACTTTTCGGCGGCTATTTCGGAGATGCCATAGATGTGGTAGCCAGAACCTTTTTCCATGTAGAGGTGCCGGAAGGCGGGCTGGTGAAAGCTCTCTGGTTTGTTCCGCTGAACGACCCCATGCGTATGCTGATGTATTCCATGGCCTTTGGACTGATTCATTTGTTTACAGGTCTTGGTATGAAGGGTTATATGTTACTGAAAGAGAAAAAGGTGTTGGACTTTTTCTGTGATGTAGTATTGTGGTATGTATTTCTTATCGGATTAATACTCATGCTGCTTCCGAGTCCAATCTTTGCATCTATTTCTCAGATTCCGCCTGAAACGTTCCCTGCATTTGTGGGAACAGCAGGAAAGGTATTGACCATTGCAGGTGCGTTGGGACTGCTGTTTATGTCCGGACGTTCCAGTAAGAATTTCGGACTACGTCTGGCTCTGGGCGCCTATGACCTTTATAATGTAACAGGCTGGCTCAGTGATGTGCTGTCCTATTCCCGTCTTTTGGCCCTTGGTTTGGCTACCGGTGTTATCGCATCGGTTATCAATCAGATGGGAAGTATGGTAGGAGATGGCATTTTCGGCGCAATTGTCTTCATTTTGGTCTTTATTATTGGTCATGCCATGAATATGGCAATTAATATTTTGGGCGCGTATGTGCATACAAACCGTCTGCAGTTTGTTGAGTTTTTCGGCAAATTTTATGAGGGTGGAGGAAAGCCCTTCAACCCATTTAAGTTAAATACGAAATATGTGGATATCAAGGAGGAAATGAATTTATGAGTGGAGTTGTTTACGCATTATTAGGAGCTGCATTAGCAGTTATTTTAGCAGGTGTAGGATCAGCAATCGGTGTTGGTATTGCAGGTCAGGCCGCATCAGGAGTTGTTACAGAAGATCCAAGTAAGTTTGCAAAGGTTTTGATTATGCAGCTTCTTCCAGGTACACAGGGTATTTACGGTCTGTTGGTAGGGTTTATTACACTTTCTAAAATCGGTCTTTTAGGCGGCGGTTTACTGGAACTGACCAAAGGCGAAGGACTTCTGGTACTGTGTGCATGCCTTCCAATTGGTATTGTAGGACTGATTTCTGCATACTATCAGGGAAAAACCTCTGCAGCAGCTATCGGTATTGTGGCTAAGAAACCGGAACAGTTCGGTAAAGCGATGCTTTTCCCGGCTATGGTTGAAACTTATGCGATTCTGGCTCTGCTGGTTTCCATTCTGTCCGTTACAAACCTTCCATTCTAAGGGTTTGAGAAGAAGGAAGACGGAGGAAATTAAGTAAAGGAGAGCAGAAGAATGACTGGATTAGAAAAAATGAAAAGCCAGATTCTTGAAGAGGCGAAAGTTTCTGCGAAAGAGATTCTTGCAGATGCCGAAAAGCAGGCAGAAGCAATGAAAGCAAAAGCAAAAGAAGAAGCAGAAGCTGTGTGCAGAGAAATCTCCCAAAAGTCCGACGAAGAGGTAAAAGCCATTGAGGAGCGTGCCGTTTCTTCCTGTGATTTGCAGAGAAGAAAGGCGCTTCTGACTGCGAAACAGGAAATCATTGCAGAGGTGTTGGCGTCTGCGTACCAGACTTTGCTGGAGGCAGATGATGAAACCTATTTTGCAATGCTCCGGAAAATGCTGCATAAATTTGTGCTGCCTCAGGAAGGAGAAATCTGTTTTTCAGATGAGGATTTAAAGAGATTGCCACAGGGCTTTGAAGAAGAGATTCAGGCAATTGCAAAAGAAAAAGGCGGTGCGCTGGCACTTTCAAAGGAAAGCCGGAGAGTGCATGGCGGATTTGTCCTTATCTATGGTGGAATTGAAGAAAACTGTACCTTTGAGGCAATGTTCAGTTCCAAGAGAGATGAACTTTCAGATGAAGTTCACCGTTTATTATTTTTAGAAGCATAACCGCAAAAAGGAGGAATGGACTTGTCTAGTACGAAATATACCTATGCGGTTGCGCGGATTCGAGCGTTGGAAACAGCGTTGTTTACGTCTTCCGTTATTGAACAGCTTCTGGCCTGCAATACGGAGCAGCAATGTCTGCAGCTTTTGCAGGAAAAGGGGTGGGGAGATATGGACACGCCTGGGAATGCAGAGGCAATTTTAAACCGGGAACAGGAAAAAACGTGGGAAACCATTCGGGATATGCGGGTGGATATGTCTGTGTTTGATGTGTTTTCCTATCCGAACCTGTTCCATAATTTAAAAGCAGCTATTAAAGAAGCCTGTACCTCGGAAAAAGGAAGAAACCGGAAAATTTATTATGAGGATACCAAAATTTCGCCGGACGAAATGCTGGAAATAATCCGGAAAAAAGAATTTTCCAAGCTTCCTGAGGATATGTCGGAAGCAGCAAAAGAGGCGTATGAAACGCTGCTGCATACCGGGGACGGACAGCTGTGCGATGTGATTATCGACAAAGCGGCGCTTGAGGCGGTTTATAAAGCCGGCGAGAGGGCAAAAGACAGTATTATCCGGGATTATGCAGAATCCATGGTAGCAATTGCGGATATTAAAATTGCGGTGCGTTCACAGAAAACCGCAAAAACCATAGAGTTTATGAAGCGGGCGATGGTTCCCTGCCGTTCTTTGGACACAGAGCAGCTGGCAAGAGCAGCGGTAAGCGGCATGAATGCCATTGTGGAATATCTGGCAGGAACGGTTTATGCAGAGGGAGCAGCAGCTATTGCAGAATCCCCTTCTGCATTTGAGAGATGGTGTGACAATCGTATGATACGCACCATGCAGCCCCAGAAGTATGAAGCCTTTTCCGTAGGACCGCTGGTAGCGTACCTGCTGGCAAGGGAAAATGAAATAAAAACCGTGCGGATTATTCTCTCCGGGAAACAGAATGGTTTCTCTGAAGAGGCTATCCGGGAAAGGGTAAGGGAAATGTATGTATAAGATTGCAGTGGTAGGTGATTACGACAGTATTTACGGATTTGCCGCACTGGGTCTTGAGATTTTCCCGGTGGCAGACCGCAAGGAAACAGAAGAAAGATTGATTGCTCTGGCTGAAAGCGGATATGGGATTGTCTATATTACAGAGGCGGCAGCAGCAGAGTGTGAACAGATTATCGGGAAATTTCAGGAACGGCTTTTACCTGCGATTATCCGTATTCCGGGTGTGTTTGGGAATACGGGAGATGGCGTGCAGGGAGTAAAAGATTCGGTAGAACAGGCTGTTGGCTCTGATATTCTGTTCAGTAATAATTAGAAAGCAGGTGATGCGTGACCATGAGCAAGGGTACAATTAAAAAAGTAGCAGGACCGCTGGTTATTGCAGAGGGTATGCGTGACGCGAATATGTTTGACGTGGTTCGTGTAAGTAATCAGCGTCTGATTGGTGAAATCATAGAAATGCATGGAGATGAGGCATCTGTTCAGGTATACGAGGAAACTTCAGGTCTTGGACCCGGAGAACCGGTAGAATCCACAGGCGAACCTCTTTCCGTAGAACTTGGACCGGGTCTGATTACCAGTATTTATGATGGGATTCAAAGACCTCTGGACGATATTATGAAGGTTTCCGGCACCAACTTAAAGAGAGGTGTAGAGGTTCCTTCTTTAAAGAGAAATCTGAAATGGGACTTTGTTCCAACAGTAAAACCGGGCGATGAAGTAGAAGCCGGCGATATTATTGGTACAGTACAGGAAACCATTGTGGTAAACCATAAAATCATGGTTCCCTACGGTGTAAAAGGTACGGTAAAAGAGATTAAAGCAGGAGAGTTTACGGTAGATGAAGTGGTGGCTGTTATTGCCACAGAAAATGGTGACAGAGAACTTACTATGGCGCAGAAATGGCCGGTTCGTAAGGGACGCCCATATCTGAAAAAACTTCCGCCGGAAATGCCTCTGGTAACAGGACAGCGTGTTGTAGATACCTTCTTCCCTATTGCAAAGGGCGGTGTGGCAGCGGTTCCGGGTCCTTTCGGAAGCGGAAAAACTGTTATCCAGCACCAGCTTGCAAAATGGGCGGAAGCAGATATTGTGGTCTATATTGGCTGCGGTGAGCGTGGAAATGAGATGACAGACGTATTGAATGAGTTCCCGGAACTGAAGGACCCGAAGACCGGTCAGTCTTTGATGGAGAGAACCGTACTCATTGCCAATACCTCTGATATGCCGGTTGCTGCCCGTGAGGCATCTATTTACACTGGTATTACCATTGCAGAATATTTCCGTGATATGGGATATTCCGTAGCCTTAATGGCAGACTCAACCTCCCGTTGGGCAGAGGCGCTTCGAGAGATGTCGGGGCGTCTGGAGGAAATGCCTGGTGAAGAAGGTTATCCTGCATACCTGGGTTCTCGTCTGGCACAGTTCTATGAAAGAGCCGGACATGTGGTTTCTCTTGGAAAAGATAAGAGAGAAGGTGCACTTTCTGTTATTGGCGCCGTGTCTCCTCCGGGTGGTGATATTTCCGAGCCGGTTTCCCAGGCAACTCTTCGTATTGTAAAGGTATTCTGGGGTCTGGACGCTTCTCTTGCTTATAAAAGACATTTTCCTGCCATTAACTGGCTGACCAGCTATTCTCTGTATCTGGACAATATGGAAAAATGGTTTAATGAAAAGGTAGCGCCGGACTGGATGGAAGGACGTCAGAAAATGATGAGCCTTTTACAGGACGAGGCAGAGCTGGAAGAAATTGTAAAAATGGTCGGTATGGACGCTCTATCCGCAGGCGACCGTCTGAAAATGGAAGCAGCCCGTTCTATTCGTGAGGACTTCCTGCACCAGAACTCTTTCCATGAAATAGATACCTACAGCTCTCTGAAAAAACAGCATTTGCTCATGAAACTGGTAGTGGCTTACTATGAGCAGGGCAAAGAGGCGCTGGACAAGGGCGCCGGTATTCAGAGTCTTGTAAAACTGGAAGTTCGCGAAAAAATCGGACGTTTTAAATATGTAACAGAGGATAATCTGGACAAAGAATATGAAGCCACATTGAAACAGCTTGCAGAAGAAATTGCCAATGTATTAGGGAAGGAGGACTTCTAATGCCGAAAGAGTATAGAACCATACAGGAAGTTGCCGGCCCTCTTATGCTGGTGCGCGGTGTTGAAAATGTTCATTATGATGAATTAGGTGAAATTGAGCTTGCCAGCGGGGAAACACGCCGCTGCAAGGTTCTGGAAATTGATGGAAGCAATGCGCTGGTGCAGTTGTTTGAAAGCTCCACAGGTATTAACCTTTCAAACAGCAAGGTGCGTTTTCTGGGACGAAGCATGGAGCTTGGCGTATCTGAGGATATGCTGGGACGAGTTTTCGATGGTCTGGGACGTCCTATTGACGATGGCCCGGAAATCCTGCCGGACGAGAGAAGAGATATTAACGGTCTGCCTATGAATCCGGCGGCAAGAAGCTATCCGGAGGAATTTATTCAGACTGGTGTTTCTGCCATTGACGGTCTGAACACTCTGGTTCGTGGACAGAAGCTGCCGATTTTCTCAGCTTCCGGTCTGCCTCATGCAAACCTGGCTGCACAGATTGCAAGACAGGCAAAGGTACGCGGCTCAGGAGAGAACTTTGCCGTTGTATTTGCAGCTATGGGTATTACTTTTGAAGAATCTAACTTCTTTGTGGAAAGCTTTAAGGAAACAGGCGCCATTGACAGAACTGTTCTGTTTATCAACCTGGCAAATGACCCGGCGGTAGAGCGTATCGCTACGCCGAAAATGGCTCTGACTGCTGCAGAATATCTGGCATTTGAAAAGGATATGCACGTTCTGGTTATTCTGACAGATATTACCAACTATGCAGACGCTTTGCGTGAGGTTTCCGCAGCCCGTAAAGAGGTTCCGGGACGCCGTGGTTATCCGGGATACATGTACACAGACCTGGCAACCATGTACGAAAGAGCCGGACGTCAGAAAGGTAAAAAGGGAAGTATCACCATGATTCCGATTCTGACCATGCCGGAAGATGATAAGACACACCCAATCCCTGACCTGACAGGATATATTACAGAGGGACAGATTATCTTAAGCCGTGAGTTGTACCGAAAAGGTGTGACCCCGCCAATCGATGTACTGCCTTCCCTGTCCCGTCTGAAGGATAAGGGTATTGGAGAAGGAAAGACCCGCGCAGACCACGCCAATACTATGAATCAGCTTTTTGCGGCTTATGCCCGTGGTAAAGAAGCAAAAGAGCTGATGGTTATTCTGGGGGAAGCGGCGCTTTCTGATATTGACCTTATTTATGCCAAGTTTGCAGATGCTTTTGAGAAGGAATACGTTTCTCAGGGATATACGGCAAACAGGGATATTGAAGAAACACTGAAAATCGGTTGGAAGCTTTTGTCTATCCTGCCGAGAAGCGAACTGAAACGTATTGATGATAAGTTCTTAGATGAATATTACGGCAAATACTAGAAAGAGGTGATACTTTGGCATCTACGCAGGTAACTCCTACCCGAATGGAACTCACCCGCCTGAAAAAGAAGCTGGTTACGGCTGTCAAGGGTCATAAACTCTTAAAGGATAAGCGAGATGAGCTTATGCGCCAGTTTCTGGATTTGGTAAGAGAAAATATGGCTCTGCGCCAGAAGGTGGAAAAAGGGATTTTGTCGGCAAATAAGAACTTTGTTATTGCAAAGGCAGGCATGTCTGAACAGATTTTAAACACAGCCTTAATGGCGCCAAAGCAGGAGGTGTATCTGGAGGCAGATAAGAGAAATGTTATGAGTGTGGATATTCCGGTTTTCCATACAAAGACCAGAACCGCAGACGCAAATGATATTTATTCTTATGGTTTTGCCTTTACCTCCGGGGATTTGGACGGTGCAGTGAAATCTCTTGCCGACATTCTGCCGGATATGTTAAGGCTTGCAGAGGTGGAAAAATCCTGTCAGCTTATGGCAGCGGAAATCGAGAAGACAAGGCGGCGTGTCAATGCGCTGGAACATGTGATTATTCCGGAAACCCGGCAGAATATTAAATATATCACCATGAAGCTGGACGAAAATGAGAGAAGTACCCAGATTCGTCTGATGAAGGTGAAGGATATGATGCTGGAAGAAGCGCATCATTATAAAGAAAAGAATATGTAAAACAGGAATCTCCCGATGGGTCTGTGGTATGTAAGAAGTACGGCAGACTGCCGGGAGATTTTTTTTATTTCATCGGAAAGTGAAAGGAATGGTTGATTTCCTCTATACCGATTGGTATAATAAGGGCAGAGATATCAGGAATGCGAAGTACAAGGGTGGTGATTGGAATGGACAACAGGGCAGAAATCTTAAATGCGGCGCTGGATTTATTTCATGCCAGAGGCTATGATGCCGTAGGCGTGCAGGAAATTGTAGACCGGGCGGGAGTGACAAAGCCAACGCTTTATTATTATTTTGGCAGTAAGCTAGGGCTTTTGAAAAGTCTGTTGGAAAGCGGTTATAAGATATTGGAGGACGGTGTTTTAGAAGCTGCCGGAACCAATGCCGGGCTGCCGGAGGTTTTGTACCGGGTTGCAAGGGTGTTTTTTGATTTTGCAGCGACCCATGAGAAATTTTATCTGTTTATGCTGGCTCTGTTTTATTCGGGAAGAGAAAATGAAGCTTTCCAGACGGTTTCGCCGTTTATTGAGCGCTATTACAGAATTATTGTAGGAATTTTTGAAAAGGCGGCTCCTCAGCTTGGCAACATGAGGGGAAGACAGCGGTTGTTTGCCGTGGGATTTACAGGAATTTTGAATCATCATATTATGACAGTAAGCTATGGTCTTTCTGAAGATGAAGAGTTTGAGATATCCAATGAAACCACATACGAAATTGTACGTCAGTTCTTATACGGAATTTATTCATAAGCAGGAGGAATTATTATGGCATGGTATGAAGAGGCAGTGTTTTATCATATGTACCCAATCGGTATGACAGGCGCGCCCAGAGAAAACAGAGGGGAAGAGGTTGTACACAGATTTGAAGCGCTGGACAAATGGATTCCTTACATTGCGGATATGGGCTGCACCGCCATTTATATAGGACCGCTGTTCGAATCCAGCACCCACGGATATGACACAAAAGACTATAAGCTGGTGGACCGCAGACTGGGGGATAATGAAGACTTTAAGCGTTTTGTAAACAAGGCGCATGAGGCAGGAATTAAGGTTGTGGTCGATGGCGTATTTAATCACACGGGAAGAGAGTTTTTTGCCTTTCAGGATATTCAGAAAAACAGAGAACAATCCCCCTATTGCAGCTGGTACAAGGGTGTGAATTTTGGCTGGAACAGTCCTTACAATGATGGCTTTGGTTATGAGGCGTGGAGAAACTGCTTTGAACTGGTGAATCTGAATCTGTGGGAGCCTGCTGTGCGGGAATATCTTCTGGAAGTCATTGATTTCTGGATTGATACCTTTGATATTGACGGTATCCGGCTGGACTGCGCGGACTGCCTGGAGTTTTCCTTTATGGAAGAAATGAGAAGGAGAACCGGGGAGAAAAAGGCGGATTTCTGGCTTATGGGAGAGGTAATCCACGGAGATTACAGTCGTTATATTCAGGACGGTCAGAAAATGCTTCACAGCGTTACCAATTATGAACTGCACAAGGGGCTGTATTCCGGACACAATGACCACAATTACTTTGAAATTGCTCATACCATTCGCCGGGAATTTGATGAAAACGGCGGAATTTATAAGGGTATGAAGCTGTATTCCTTTGTGGATAACCATGATGTGGACAGAATCATCAGCAAAATTAACATAAAAGACCACATTTATCCGATTTACACGTTGCTGTTTACTCTTCCGGGAATTCCCTCTGTTTATTACGGCTCGGAATGGGGGATTGAGGGACGCAAAGAGGGTGGAAATGACAATCCCCTGCGTCCGGCAGTGGATGTAGAAGAGGTCTTAAAGCAGGAAAAGAATTCTGAGATTTTGAAATGGGTTCAGTGGCTTGGAAATCTGCATAAAAAGTATAGGGATTGTCTTGCTTACGGAAGATATCGGGAACTGATGCTGACAAACAGACAATATGCATTTGCCAGATTTACTCAGGAGCAGGGGCTTGTTGTTGCAGTGAACAATGATGAGCAGGAAGCAAATGTGAGCATTCCGGCACCATTTGAAAATAAGGTTTATATAAATCTGGAAACAGGAGAGCCGATACCTGTGGAAAATGGCAGAATTTCTCTTTGTATGAAGCCGGCAGGAAGTGTTCTCATAGAAATTCGGGAATAAAAATATCGGAAAAAACAATATACAGAAAACAAAAAGGTATGAAAAGGGGAAGAGTTTATGGGAAACAATATGAAATTTACAGAACTGGACAGATATTTGTTCGGGCAGGGGACACATTATGAGATTTACAAGCTTTTTGGAGCGCACCCGGGAACACAGAGGAAAAAAGAAGGCGTGTTCTTTGCCGTTTGGGCGCCCCATGCCAAAGCTGTGTCTGTGGTAGGGGATTTTAATGGCTGGAATCCGGAAGTAAACGTGATGAAATGTGATAATGATATGGGGATTTATCAGCTTTTTATTCCAAAGGTACGGGAAGGAGATTTGTATAAATACTGCATTACTACACAGAATGGTGAGTTATTATACAAGGCAGACCCTTATGGAAACTATGCGGAGATGCGTCCGGGAAATGCTTCCAGGGTTGTGAACCTGGAAGGATTCAAATGGGGGGATACTACATGGCTGAAAAACCGGCAGAATTTTGACCCGCAAAAGGACGCCATGTCTATTTATGAGGTACACCCGGGTTCCTGGAAAAAACACCCTGCAGCCCATGAAGACGACCCGGGCTTTTATAATTACCGGGAGTTTGCCCATGCTCTGGCAGATTATGTAAAGGAAATGGGCTATACCCATGTGGAACTTATGGGGATTGCAGAACACCCCTTTGACGGTTCCTGGGGATATCAGGTGACCGGGTACTATGCGCCGACTTCCAGATATGGAACGCCGGAGGATTTTCGGTATTTTGTAAATTATATGCATAAAAACAAAATCGGCGTAATTTTGGACTGGGTTCCCGCGCATTTTCCAAAGGACGCTCATGGTCTGGCAGATTTTGACGGAACTCCTACTTATGAATATGCAGACCCGCGGAAAGGGGAACACCCGGACTGGGGAACAAAGGTGTTTGATTATGGGAAGAATGAAGTGAAAAACTTTTTGATTGCCAATGCGCTGTTCTGGATTCAGGAATTCCATATTGACGGGCTTCGTGTAGACGCTGTGGCTTCCATGCTGTATTTGGATTACGGAAGGGAAAACGGTCAGTGGGTTCCCAATCAATATGGAGAGAATAAAAATCTGGAAGCCATTGAGTTTTTCCGCCACTTAAATTCCGTGGTTTTGGGTAAACATAAAGGAACCGTGATGATTGCAGAAGAATCTACAGCCTGGCCCATGGTAACGGGAAAGCCGGAGGACGGAGGTCTGGGATTCAGCCTGAAATGGAACATGGGCTGGATGCATGATTTTCTGGAATACATGAAGCTGGACCCCTATTTCAGAAAATACAATCATCATAAAATGACCTTTTCTACCTCTTATGCATACAGTGAAAACTATGTGCTGGTGCTTTCTCATGACGAGGTGGTGCATTTGAAATGTTCGATGATTAATAAGATGCCGGGTCTGGGACAGGATAAGTTTGAGAATTTGAAGGCAGGTTACTCCTATATGATTGGACATCCGGGAAAGAAGCTTTTGTTTATGGGACAGGACTTCGGACAGTATCAGGAGTGGAGCGAAGCCAGAGAGCTGGACTGGTATCTGCTGGGAGAAGAAAGTCACCAGAAGCTGCAGAATTATGTAAAGGCATTGCTTGCCATGTATAAGAAATATCCGGCGCTTTATGCCAATGACCAGAATCCTCAGGGACTGGAATGGATTAATGCAGACGATGCGTCAAGAAGTATTTACAGCTTTATCCGCTGGTCCCCTACAGGCAGAAACAATCTGCTGTTTGTGCTGAATTATACGCCGGTAGAGAGAGAAGATTACCGGGTAGGAGTGCCGAAGAAAAAGCAGTACAAGCTGATTTTAAACAGTAAGGAACCGGAATTTGGCGGTGATGTACATAAGGAACAGACGGTTTATAAGGCTGTGAAAAAGGAATGCGACGGAAGAGAGTTTTCCTTTGCTTATCCTCTGCCTGCTTATGGCGTAGCAGTCTTCCAGTTTTAAGAAAACGGGGCTGTTGTATGAATATAAAAGGCTTCATGCAACAGCCCTAAAAATAATCTTTATTTTTAGTAGATATGCCAGTTGTCAAATGCAAGAGAGTGTGATATGTTATATTGCACACAGAACATGTTTGTGAAAATCTTTTTTATTATATTCTTGTCAGGTGTTCTGCCTGAGATATTTTCCATTTGTTGTATGAAAAAATGTTTTTGGTGATACGGTATCAGGAATTTTGATGCAAATTAAGAATGAAGCGAATTGAAAAGAAAGAGTGAAAAATGAATTATTTGACAGCTGTCCACACAGATGTGGGAATTCGAAAAAAGACAAATCAGGACTCTGTGTTAATTGAAACAGCTGCTACAGATTACGGACAGGTTTTGTTGTCCGTGGTGTGTGATGGTATGGGCGGTCTTGCGAAAGGAGAGATTGCCAGTGCTATCCTGGTAAAGGCATTTTCCAACTGGTTCCACAGGGAATTTCCGGAAATCCTTTATAAAGGCATGGAAGCCAATACCTTAAGAAGCAGTTGGACAAACCTGGTTTTGGAACAGAATCAGAAGATAAAGGAATATGGTTTGAATTGTAATGTAAGTTTGGGAACAACAGCGGCTGCCATGCTGTTGACAGATCATATTTATTACATAATTAATGTGGGAGATTCCAGAGTGTATTACTTAAAGGACGGAATTACCCAGATGACGGTTGACCAGACCTTTGTACAAAGAGAAATGGATTTGGGAAGAATGACTTTGGAGGAAGCCGGAAATCACCCGAGGAGAAATGTTCTGCTGCAGTGCGTAGGCGCCAGCAGTGTCATTGAACCGGATTTTTATGTGGGAGAGTTTGAGAAGGATTCTGTATTTATGATGTGCTCAGACGGATTTCGACATGTGATTCAACCGGAGGAATTCTATGAAAGACTGAAGCCGGAATTGATGGTCACGGAAGAGAAGATGAAAGAAAGCGCTGTATATTTTACAGAATTAAATAAATCAAGAAGAGAAGATGACAATATTTCTGTCGTTTTGATTCGGGCATATTAGGGGGAAAGACCATGCTTGAAACAGGTTCATTGGTTGACGGAAAATATAAAATATTGAATAAAATCGGGCAGGGAGGTATGAGCATTGTTTACCTTGCCATGAACGAAAGAGCAAATAAGCAGTGGGCGATTAAAGAAGTGCGCAGAGACGGAGTGAAGAATTTTGAGGTGGTAAAGCAGGGACTGCTTGCGGAAACCGATTTGCTGAAAAAGCTTCATCACCCCAACCTGCCAAGTATTATTGATGTGATTGACAGTGACGGAACCTTCCTGATTGTCATGGATTATATTGAAGGGCGTCATCTGGAGAGTGTGATTAAGGAATACGGGGCGCAGAATCAGGAGGACGTTATTAAATGGGCGAAGCAGCTCTGTGAGGTACTGTCTTACTTGCATTCCAGAAAGCCGCCGATTATTTACAGAGATATGAAGCCCTCCAATATTATGCTGAAGCCGGACGGAAAGGTTATGCTTATTGACTTTGGAACCGCCAGAGAGTTTAAGAACACCAGTGTGGCAGATACCACCTGTCTGGGAACACAGGGGTATGCCGCGCCGGAGCAGTACGGCGGGCAGGGACAGACAGATTCCAGGACAGATATTTACTGTCTGGGGGCGACTCTTTACCACTTGCTTACCGGGCATAATCCCAGTGAGCCGCCTTATGAAATGTATCCCATACAGTATTGGAATCCGGAGCTGTCTTCCGGGCTGGAGGAAATTATTCTGAAATGTACCCAGAAAAATCCGGACGACAGATACCAGTCCTGTGCAGAATTGTTGTATGCGTTGGAGCATTATAATGAGTTGGATATTGAATATAAGAGAAAGCAGACACTGAAATGGAGAAGTTTTCTTTTCGCCAGTATTCTTACTGTGCTGACAGGGGCAGGATCTGAGGGATTTTATCTGGCAGAAAAAAATGTGACGGCAAGTACTTATGATGTTTACATAAAAGAGGCGGAAACGCTGGAAACGACCAGTCCAAAAGAAAGTGTGGAATATTACAAAAATGCCATTACCTTAAATCCCATGGAAGGAGAGGCATACGAAAAACTGCTGAAATTCTTTTTGTGGCAGAACAATGAAGAAGGCAGCAGTGCTTCCGACCAGGTTTCCTGTGTGTTTTCCGATACAGAGGAGCAGACGGTGCGGAAGGCTCTTGGCATTAACGGAAATGGAAAGAGAAGTAATGAGGAATATTTAAAGGGAAACAGCGACGCGTACAATAAGTTTGCCTATGATTTGGGAATTGCTTATTTTTATTCTTATAACGGTACCGGAAACAAGGCAGCGTCCCGGAAATGGCTGGGAATTGCAGCAGGGGCAGAGCCTACAGAGAAATTAAATGAAAAGAACATTGCCAGGGCGAAAAATCTCTATAAGATTGCAGAGTATTATGACAGCTTGGGAGTGAGAAATCAGGCGGGAGATTCCATGGTTTCTTATTCTGATTACTGGCTGGATTTAGTAAAGATTGTGGAAACCGATGTAAAGGCAGGGGACAATAACGTGAATATTTTGTTGTCTTACAAAGAACTGACTGCCAGAGTTGTTTCCAATGCCACGGATTTTAAGAGAGCAGGGGTTACAAAAAAACAGATGGAAAGCCAGCTTGATGAGGCGGTTTCCGTGTTGATTTCCATGGAGATTGTCACAGGAAGCTCCAATGCAGATTATGAGCAGGAAATGAAGGAAGCGTTACGGGAGAATATTGCGGTGGCAAGGGAGATTGTGGAATCCACCTTTAACACCTCAAATATTACAACGGCACAGGGAGGTGAGGAAGATGCAGCAGATACAGCAGCAGATTAATTTGTTTCACACGCTGTTTTATGTGTGTCTGGGATTGAGTATCTTCTGTCTGGTACTGAGCATTTTCTTTTTCTTTAAGTTCGACATCAGAAATATTTTCAATGCCAGAACAGGACGGTCTGTAAAGAAGACGGTGCAGAGAGTGGAAGAGATGAATGCGAAGACAGGATCTCTCAGAAGACCAGTAGGAAGAGGAAATACGGGAACTTTGAGTCGTTCGGGAAATCTGGGGAAAAGCCGGAAGCTGAGCGGTGTGCGTCAGGTAAATAGGGAGGATATTATACAGCCGCCAAGTCAGCCTACAGAACCGCTTTCTAATGCGTATACAGAGGAAGCAGGCGTTACAGAGGTGCTGCATATGGAGAAAAGGGAAGCGCTGACTCCGGAAAAGGCGCAGCAGGAGGCTGATGAAAGCTTTGGCATGTTCAGAATTGAAAAATGCATCTTGCTCGTTCATACAGACGAGGTGGAGGGGGCAGATGAAAGATATTTTCGTATATAGAAAAAAGAAAAGTAAAGGAGTTGGGGGAACATGAAAGGAAAACGAAAGTTAAGGGAAAGACTCATGGTATTGGCGTTGACCTTTACAATGACAGCCGGAATGATGGTTGAGCCGGTGCGGATTCGCGCGGCACAGTCCGGTGAAACTGTGAATGTGACAGCAGTGAACAATGCGGAGGCAGTACCTGAGGATTTAGAGGGCGGGGGAGGTCGGCCTGTAGAAAAATACCGTGTTTCCGTGTCCGAGAAAAATGGAGTTACAGAGGCTTATTCAGGTGATGTTTTAACCTTTGTGGCAGCTATTGAGGGTACAGCGCCGGAAAACCCTGGAATTACATGGAGTGCAGATAATAATGCAGTCGTAACTCCAAGCGGAAACGGTATGGAATCAACTGTGACTGTACCGGAAGGACTGGCAGCAGGCACAAAGATTACAGTAACTGCAGTATGCGGAGATGTTTCAGGAAGTGCGTCTGTAACTGTAAAAGAGAAAACCTATAACGTAAGCGGAACAATTACCTCCGGTGAAAGTGTAGTTCCCGGTGCAGAAGTAAGACTGGGGAATTTTGAAGCCCAGACCACAGATGACAACGGAGCTTATTCTGTGAGCAATGTGCCAAGCGGAACCTATAATCTGGTGGTGAAAAGAAACGGATTTGAGGAGTATCAGGATTCTGTAAATGTGAATTCTGCAGATACTCCAGAGGTTAATGCTGCATTAATCTTAGCTGAAGGAAGTACAACGATTGATAACAGTAATATCGTAGTAGGAGAAACTATGCCGGCTGGATATACCTGCGGTTTGACAGAGAGTGAGATTCAGTCTGTGGAATGGCAATCTGCAGATGCGACTATTGCAGAGGTTAAAAACGGAACAGTAAAAGGTGTAAGGGCAGGAACAACGACGATTACAGCGACAGTTCACTCGGTATATGGCGATGTACCTATGACAGGAATTGGCGTTACTGTTGAAGAATGTGGTACAGAGATTACAAAGATTACGATAAATAAAGAGGGTATTTTTAAAAAGAGATTAAACATTGATGTAACAGTAACAGCGCTTGCCGGAACATCAATACCTGGCGGTGGAGAAGTAGAATTTAAAATCAAGCAGTTGGGCGTCAATGATGATGCAGAAGAAAAAATTTATACAGAAACTCTTGATAATGGAACAACACGTCTGCAATTACAGAAGAAAAACTTTGATTTTTCCGGAGGATATCTGATAACAGTTACTTATAAGGGAAATCCTGGTTACTATTTTGCAAGTGCAGAGAAAACAACGAATTATAATTATGCCATCAGTGGATTAGAATATGAAGATGAAAGAGGAAAAACAATTGTTTCTGATGAAAAGAATCCATTGACACTTACGTATGGTGATGAAAAGAAGATTTGGATTTCTGAAGAGAATGAAACAGTGAATGAGTTGTTTTCAAAAGACCTTGCCAATGTCAACATTGTAAAACAGGACACATCTGAAAAAAAGGGATACACAGAATTTCTTATCACTGCACAAAAGGCTGGGACATGTGAGGAAGTATTTAAGAGAACAGCAGGAGAAGAAAGAATATATCCGTATTTATATATCAAGGTAGAACCTAAAGAGCTTGTTATTGATGAGGCGAAGGAAAAGACTTATATGACTTATTCTAAAATCTATGATGACAATAAGAAGGTTTTTGCAAAGGCAGATACAAACGATGTTATTGTACTAAATCGTATGAAATTTAAAGACGGAGTGAAACTCGGAGATACAGTAAATGTAGATTTAGATGCTGTGGGAAAGATCAATGGAAGTTTATCAGACGGTTTTTCCGGAAATGTAACACCTGGAACCGAAACAGAGATAACCTTTAACCAGAATCAGCTCAGTCTTAAAAACAATACTGATGGAAACTATGTTTTGGCAAATCAGGAAATTACGGTATCGGCAAATGTGATTGTAAACAAAAGACCTGTAGATATAAAAGTCAGTGATGCAACAAGGTCTTTTGGACATGCATACAAGAATGGTATTGGTAATACTGCGGACTATGTGTTTACACCTGCAGACTGGTTGGCGGTAGCTCTGGGTACCGGAGAGGGAATCAGCGGTGTCATTCAGAAAGGATATAAAGACCCGTCAAGTGAGCGTGCATTAATCGAGCAGCAGGAGGGTGGAAACGTAGCAAATCCGGGAAAATATCCGGGAGTATTATCTGTTGATACTGAAAACATAGAATATAATCAGGAAGATCATACCGGTATTAAAAATAAAGATAATTATGAATTTAGGATTACGGCAGGTGATTTGACAATTGTACCGGAAAAAATCAGTGAGCTTACAGAGTATCTTAATTTACAAAACACACCGGATAACCCGACGATGTATTTTGAGAATGAAAATAAGCTTTGGGTAAAGGCGGATAAAGGCAGGTTAAAATTAACTGCAAACGAGAAAAAACTGTACGACGAAGTATTGTTGAAAAAGATAGGCGAACAGGAGATTTCTCCGGCTGTTTCCTTAACAGGCAAAGGATATGAATTTAACCGTAAAGATGTTGTTGGGTCAGAGGAAGTAGCTCTGGCATTACAACTCAAAAATAAAGCCGGGGCTCTTTCTCAGGAATTTGATTATCGGGTTTCTCTGGATAATACAATTCCGAAAGTTCGTATCAGTGATGCAGAGGGTACAAATACTTCTTTGGGAGATTTTGTAAAAACGATATCCTTCGGCTTATTTGGTAAGACAAAGTATAAAGTAAATGTTCAGGTAACAGAAACAGAAACGTCAGGACTTAAAGAATGGACTTATATGGTTCTGCCCTTGAAGGAAGACATGGTAAATGATACAGATGGCGTCTATGATGTGGATAATCCTACAGAGGAGGAAATGTCTAAAAGTAAACTGTTACAGTATATGGAAAGCTTGAAGGACAGCGGAGAGTATACATGGAAGCCTATGGAAACATCTGCTGATATGACAGAGATTCCGATAGACAGAAAAGATGTGGGTGAAGATTTTGTTGCCAACAATTATGTAGTGCTTGTAAAACCCTATGATAATGTTAAAAACAGCAAAATTTACACCTCACTGGGAATTATTCTGGATAATAACGACCCATATGTGGAATTGGATTTGGACTATGAGGGCGGACAGGTTTACAGAGATGTATACAATGATGATGTAAAACTGCATATGTCTATTACAGATAATCATCAGCCAGCAGACAAAATGGTTTCGGGATTAAAGAGGGTTTATTATCAGGTAGCTATAGGAGAAAAGAATCTGGACAAGGCAGAACACGTTCCTTTGTATGATGCAGCGGAAGGGAAGATCTATACTTTAGAGGAGCTTCAAAATGAAATTTTCCAAAGAAATATTACGATTCAAAAGGAATTAAATTCCAATGATATCTGGGTGCGTGTTACAGCAGTAGATAATTCCGATAATGAATTTCAGGCATTTAAGCAGTTAAAAATTGATATTACAAAACCGAAGGTATCTGTGAGATATGAAACGAAAGCAACCGAACACTATGCGCCTTATTATAAGGAAAACCGGACAGCTATTGTAACTGTAGAAGAAAGAAATGCAGATATCAATAACGTGGAAGAACTGTGGTTTGACCTGAAACGAGAGGGAGAACAGAAGGCTTCAAAGTATACGGTGTCTTCACTGAAAAATATTGAAGGAATTACCGTGGAGTCTGTAACCGATTTTCAGGAAGGACAGGATGCATCGCAGTATACAGAAGGAAGAACCATAGAAATAAGAATCTGTTTCAGTGGTGACAACAAGTACAACTTTGATGTTCATTGCAAGGACAAAGGGGACTGGGAAAATGAGCAGGATAACAGCGCTTACTTTGTTATTGATAAGACTGCCCCGAAAGTAAATGTAACTTATTATAATGCGGATGGTACAATCAGTGTGACAGAAAACGGAGTGGGACGTTTTTACAGCGACAGGCAGATAAGCGTTAAAGTGAAAATCAAAGAACACAACTTTGCACTTGATGATAAAGAGGTTCCGATTGATGTAAAAGTGACTGCAGACAAAGTAGGAGCAGAGGAATCCATACCGGATTATGCAGCAGAGAATAAAAATCTGAAAGAATGGAGCCAAAACGGAGATATTTATATAAATACATATGACTTTATTTCAGATGCAAACTATACGCACGCCATCGCCTATACAGACCTTGCGGGAAATACCGCTTCCTACGGACCGGGATATTTCACAGTAGATAAAACGAACCCAACCGGTAAGGCAGAAATCAAAGGCTTTGGGTTCTGGGAAAGTCTGCTGGAAAAAATAACCTTTGGACTTTTCAGCCCATCAACCGTAGATGTGGAAGCAACAGGTTCTGATTATACCTCACCGATTCATCAGGTGCAGTATACAAGAGTACATGACCAGATGACAAGAGATGAGTTGGAAGCATACAACAGCTGGTCATCTGCTTCTGAGGACAGACCGGGTTTTGCAGGGTTTTCTGTAAGTCCTGACGAACAGTTTATTGTATACATAAAGGTAACAGATTATGCCGGAAACTATGAGTTCTTTAGCTCTGACGGTATGATTGTGGACAGCACCAAACCGGATCCGGTTGTTACCATTACAAACCTGAGTCCATCTCAGAATGGAATCTTTAATGAAGATGTAACTCTGCAGATTGATGTAGAAGACCCTACCGTGGGAGATACTTATTCAGGATTGGAAAAAGTGTGGTATATCGTAAGCGGTGCAGGTAATGTCAATACCAGTGAAACCATTGAACTTTTGAACAACAGCAAAAACAGGACGCAGGGAAATAAAACGTTCCGTCAGGTCATTACAGTTCCGGCAAGCGTATATAACAGCAATGATGTAAAGGTACAGGCATTTGCACAGGACTTCTCCGGCAATCAGGGAGAGAGCGAAATTACAGAGCTGAAAATTGACGTGACAAATCCGACGATTTCTGTTTCCTGGGATTTGAACAATCCTTCCAACGGCAGATATTACAAAGATATCAGAACCGCAACGGTCACAGTCACAGACAGAAACTTTGATGAAGACAATGTGAGATTCAATATCACAAACACAGACGGCACAGAGGCAAACATCAGCGGCTGGAGCAGCAGCAGTAACATTGGTGTTTCCGATCATGCTACAAGCACCTGTCAGGTGTCCTTCCCGGCAGACGGTGATTATACCTTTACCCTTGGCTGCACAGATTTGGCAGGTAACAGTGGGGAGTATGGACAGACAGACGAATTTACCATTGATAAAACCATTCCGGTCATCACAGTTTCTTATGACAATAACAGTGCAAGAAACGGCAATTACTTTAAGGAAGCCCGTACAGCAATTATCAAAGTTCAGGAACATAATTTTAATTCCGCAGACGTCCGCGCTGCAGTAACGGCTGCACTGCAGGGCAGAGGAATTTCCGCACCTTCTGTCAGCGGTTTTTCCGACAGCGGAGATGTGCATACAGCAACCGTGCGCTATGCCGCAGAAGGTGATTATACCTTTGATGTGGATTACATAGATATGGCAGGCAATCAGGCGGCAGATTACACATCGGACAGCTTTACCGTGGACTTAACAAAACCGGAAGTTGAGATTGTGGATATTAAGGATAAATCTGCGAATAATGATGTAGTTGCACCGGGAGTAAAAGTAACTGATGCAAACTATGATGCCCAAAATGTTACCATTAGCGTAATCGGAGCCAATAACGGCAAGGTGGATATCGGCAAAGCAGTCAGAGGGATTGAAAACGGACAGAGCATTAAAATGAATGATTTTGCAAGAGAGGAAAAAATGGACGACCTTTACAAGCTCACTGCAAAATCTGTAGACAGGGCAGGAAATGAAACAGAAAAATCCGTGATGTTTTCTGTAAACCGTTACGGTTCTGTTTATATATTGGACGATGATACATGGGCAGATAAGGGCGGCTGGCTTGATACAAAGGATTATACCTATATCCGCAAAGAACAGGATCTCGGCGTTGTGGAATATAATGTAGATACCATTGAATCCAATAAAATCACAGTCAACAGAGATGGTGAGCTGGAAACTTTGAAGGAAAATCAGGATTATACAGTGAAGAACTCCGGAAGTAATGTACAGTGGAAGGAAAATCACTATGTGATTGATGCAGAGAACTTTGCAGAGGAAGGCAATTACAATGTGCTCTTCAATACCCGTGACCGTGCAAGCAATACGATGAACAACACCAGTGTGAAGAAAAATAACAAAAATCTTCCAATCGAGTTTACGGTGGATAAGACAGCGCCGACCGTTGTGGTATCCGGTGTTGAAGACGGCGGACAGTACCGCTCAGCCGAAAAGAATATGATTGTTGATGCCAAAGATAATCTGGCGCTTGCAAAGGTTATCATCAGCGTAGATGGAGAGAAAACAGTATACAATGCAGAAAAATTAAGGAAGTTAAACGGTATGATTGAAACTGCTGTTTCCAGTGCAAACAGTTGGCAGAATATTGAAATTACTTCGGAAGATGCAGCAGGAAACCAGCTTGGTCAGACAGAAGAAAATGACAAGGCACAGCCGGTTGTTATGAAGATTCTGGTAACATCGAACATTGTAATTCAGTATTACATGAATAAGCCATTATTCTATGGTTCTATTGCGGTCATAGTTATCATGGTGGGACTGATTGTTTTGCTTGTATGGAGAAAGAAAAAGTAATTGCTTCGTTGATGCTGTTTAAGGCAGTTCTCCTATTCGTGATTTTTCCGATATACTTTCATTCGTTTCTTTAACTCCTGAAATTCCATATCCTCAGGATTCACCTGCAAAACATATTCTATTTTTCCCAGAAGCCGCTGCAGATATTTAGCAGAGCTGTCCTGACAGCCTGTCTGTTTTAAATGATTTTCCAGACCAAACTTTTGAATATAGTAACATTCCTGTCGAAGTTGTCGGCGGTAGTTTTTCGGAACCTGGAGTTTTTCATTTACAGTAATCCCGGTGACCTCCTGACGATTTTTCTGAGAAATTATATGGGTCTTTCGGGAATTCACTTCAAAACCAAGACGGTTTAAAAATCCTTTTGCTTTTCTGTACACTTCTTTGGGATTAAAGTCGCCGGAAAAAGTGAGGTCATCACAGTATCTTGTATAAGCAATCTCTCTTTCCCTGCACCAGTTTCCCATATATTCATCAAAAGGTTTCATTACAAGATTAGAAAGATAAGGGGAAGCAGGTGCGCCCTGAGGAAGCATATCCTTATAACAGCACAGATGTGCCAGCAGTGTGCGGACCGGGTCTGGTATCCGTTCGCAGGGAAACCCGTGCTGGTAGACACTGATATAGGAAATACTGCCAAAAAAGTCATGGATATCCAGCTTTAGCAACAGCTTCTGTCCTTTATGTGGCGCTGCGTTTTGGGAAAGGGAGCTTCCTTTTTGATAGGCACAGGAATAGGAAGATACAGGGATTTCCATTAATACCTGCCGCAATATTTGCTTTTGTACATGTTTTAACACACTATCCGGTACATGAAGTATTCGTTTGCTGCCGTCCTTTTTTGGGAGAAGCACTCTTTCGTAATGTTCTTCCGCGTGATTGGCAAGCCCGTATAAAAGCGCAAGTTCTGCCTTAGGCGAATGGGTTAAAGTACCGGTCAGATGCAGAGAAAGAAGGAAATCCTGTATTTGATTTTCTGTGCAGTAATTACAGAGGGAAGAATTCATAAGATATCTCCTGTGTTTTGATTGCTGTATGTTTATAAATTCGCTGAAAACACAGCAGACACAAAATGGTGATACCGGATTTGGCGAAGAGGTACTGCGCCGCAGGCGGGCAAAGCACATGAAATGTGCAGATGTACCTCGAAGCCAAAGAAGGGCTGGCAAAGCCATTCCTTTTATTGAAAAAATAGAAAAGCGACTCGCTTCTCTGACAGAAATCTGTCCTCGCTGTCTGCTGTGTATAAAATTACTGTAGCACAGCAGTATCAGAAAGTAAAGCGAGAAAACTTTGTGAGAGAAACATTCAGTTATTGTTTCGTCTGTTTACGATGTTTAAAAGACGAAGCAGCTGCATGAGGGAAACTGCCAGAGCCGCTACATAGGTTAAGGCTGCGGCTGTAAGCACCTTTTTGGAACCATAAATTTCATCAGAACTGAGGATTCCGCAGGTTTCAATGGCCCGTATGGCCCTGCGGCTGGCGTCAAACTCTGTGGGAAGCGTAAAAAGCTGGAACAGCGTGGAAAAACCAAAGCAGGCGACACCCACATAGGCCAGCATTCCCATAGAAGAGCCTGTACCGGCAAAAAGCAGACCAATTAAAATAAGAGGCATAGCCAGCTTGGACCCCAGATTGGTAATGGGAATAATAGCATTTCTAAGACGAATGGGTATATAATGCTGTGCATATTGGATTGCATGTCCGGCTTCGTGGGCTGCGACCCCAATGGCTGCTGTAGAGGTCTGGGAGTATACGCTGTCTGAAAGGCGTATCACATTGCTTCTGGGATCATAATGGTCAGTCAGACTTCCGTTGACCCGTTCAATGCGTACATGGTACAGACCATTGGCATCAAGCACCCGTCTGGCTGCATCATAGCCGGTCACATTTCGCATAGAGTACTGTGTGGAGTAGCGGCGAAACGTGCTGTTTACATGAGCGCTGGTCCACATGGCAAAAAGTACGGCAGGAAGTACATAAACGATATAAGAGTAGTCTATAAACATTTCTTTCATCTCCTGTAATGTAATCTATAATAAGTATACTACCTTAAAAATTTTTATATGCAAGAAAAAGAGTATTAAAATTTATAAAACTTATAGAAAAAAATATACAAATATATAGAGGAGATTTTAGCTAAATTTACAAGATTGAAATTTCAAGGAATGTGTGGTAATGTAAATATACAAGCTTTTTGGAAACGTTACCGATATCGTTACCGGAAACGATTCTCAGAGCCGTACAGTAAACTAAGAAGAGAAAGAATTGATACATGGATTGGACTGGCTGTTTGTTGTACGGGAACCGTAGGGAATAAAAGGAATAAAAAGGAGAAGATTATGAGAGCAAGCGGAATATTGCTTCCTGTTTCAGCCCTTCCGTCAAAGTACGGAATTGGCAGCTTTTCGAAGGAAGCCTATACATTTGTAAACCAGTTAAAAAGGGGAGGACAGAAATACTGGCAGATTTTACCATTGGGACCTACCGGGTATGGAGATTCTCCATATCAGTCGTTTTCCACCTATGCAGGAAATCCCTATTATATTGATTTAGAAACCTTAACAGAAGAAGGGCTTCTTACAAAAGAAGAGTGTGAGGCCTGTGATTTTGGAGATAATGCCTCTTATGTGGACTATGAAAAAATTTATTACGGAAGATTTGATATCCTGCGGAAAGCCTTTCACAGATTTGTACCAGATACAGATTTCGAAGAGTTTGTAAAGGAAAATGCTTTCTGGTTGGAAGATTATAGCTTATATATGGCTGTGAAAAACAGTCAGGACGGGGCAAGCTGGAGCGAATGGGATTCTGAACTAAAGCGAAGAAATCCTGAAGTGATGAATGCAAAGAGAGAAGAACTTTCCGAGGAAATTCAGTTTGTGCGTTTTCAGCAGTATGAATTTATCAAACAGTGGACAAAGCTGAAAGCCTATGCAAATGAGCTGGGAATTCAGATTATCGGAGATATTCCTATTTATGTCGCCTTTGATAGCGCTGATGCCTGGGCAAATCCTCAGCTTTTCCAGTTTGATGAGGCGTGTATTCCTCTTGCAGTAGCAGGCTGTCCGCCGGACGCTTTTGCTGCCACAGGACAGCTTTGGGGGAATCCACTGTATCGCTGGGAGTATCATGAGGAAACTGACTTTGCATGGTGGATTCAAAGACTCAGATACTGCTTTAAACTTTATGATGTAGTCCGGGTAGACCATTTCAGGGGATTTGATGAATACTATGCGATTCCGTATGGTCATAAGACAGCAGAGTACGGGGCATGGCAGAAGGGACCGGGTATTAAGCTGTTTGATGCAGTAAAAAAAGCCCTGGGAGAAGTAAATATTATTGCAGAGGATTTGGGATATCTTACGGAAAGTGTCCTGAAACTGGTAAGAGATACAGGATATCCCGGAATGAAGGTACTACAGTTTGCCTTTGATTCCAGAGAAGAAAGCGATTATCTGCCTCATAATTATAATAAAAATTGTGTGGTTTATACAGGAACCCATGATAATAATACAGTGCTTGGCTGGCTGGACGAAATGTCGCCGGAAGATAAGGAATTTGCACAGAGTTATATGAATAACCGGAATACAGAAAAAGAGGAGATGCCGTGGGATTTTATCCGTCTTGCTATGGCCTCTGTTGCAGATTTGGCAATCATTCCTGTTCAAGATTATTTATGTCTTGGAGCAGAGGCAAGAATTAATAAGCCTTCTACTTTGGGAACAAACTGGAAATGGAGAATTCGTTCAGAGGAGCTTACAGAAGAAATTCTGGAGAAAATGTACAATATGACAAAACTTTACGGAAGACTTTCCTAAGGAAAGCGGGAGGAAGATACCGTAATGGGAAACATGACAATAAAAGATATTGCGAAAAAGTGCGGGGTAGGTGTCAGCACCGTATCCAGGGCCATGAACAATCATCCGGATATTAATCCGGAAACAAAAGAAAAAATTTTGCAGACGATTGCAGAGTCTAATTATGTACCAAATAACAGCGCAAGAAATTTAAAGCGAACAGATGCAAAGGCAATCGCTGTCCTTGTAAAAGGAATTGGAAATACTTTTTTTAACGATTTGGTCAGCGGGCTGGAAAGAGAATGTCAGCGTATGAATTACAGTTGTATTTTACAGCATGTAGAAGAACAGGAAGATGAGCTGGATATTGCTTTGCATATAACAAAAGAGAAAAAGCCCCGTGGTCTGGTCTTTCTGGGAGGAAGCTTTTCACACCCCAGAGAAAAAATGGAGCAGCTTGAGATACCGTATGTACTCAGTACCATTCGAGCTGCAGATATGGAAGAAAAATATGCGGCTGTTTCTGTAGACGACTTTAAGGAGAGCTACAAGATGACAGAATATCTGATAAATCTGGGACATGAGAGAATTGCAATTCTGACAGCGCCGAAGGAGGATAAAAGTATTGGAAAGCTGCGTCTTTTGGGATATCGAAAGGCATTGCAGGATTATGGAATTCCTTACTCGGAGGAGTTGGTAAGCTACATGAATGCAGAGGAGGATCGTTATTCTTTTCGCTCCGGCTATAAGCTGACAAAGCAGCTTTTGCAGGATACAGAATTTACAGCTCTTTATGCAACTTCAGATACCATGGCCATAGGAGCCTGCAGGGCGCTTAAGGAAGCAGGGATTTCTGTTCCTGCGCAGTGTTCTGTGGCGGGATTTGATGGTATGGATACAGGGGAGTTTTATATTCCAAGTATTACTACTATACGTCAGCCTGTAGAAAAGATAGCAAAAGCAACCGCAGATTTGCTTTTTGATATGATAAAAGGGAAAGAAAAGCCCCATCAGTTAGTCTTTGAGGGAGAGCTTTTAAAAAGGGAATCTACTGTTCCGCCTGTAAAAAAGAAATTTTAAAATTCAAATGTTTATACAAAGACCATAAAAAGAGATTACAATAGAGGAGAAAAAACGTGGAAGAAAAATTAGAAGCATTACTTGCCGGCAGATTTCAGAAAAATTTGGATAACTGTACAAAAGAAGAGCTTTTTGAAGCATTGCTCCTGTTTACCAGAGAGGCAGCAGAAAAGCTTCCGGCAAATACAGGGAGAAAGAAATTATATTATATTTCTGCAGAATTTTTGATTGGAAAACTTTTATCTAATAATCTGATTAATTTGGGATTATATGAGGAAGCAGAAAAAATATTGAAAAAGCATGGTTATGAATTATGCGAGATAGAGGAACTGGAAGCAGAGCCTTCTCTTGGAAATGGAGGTCTGGGAAGACTGGCAGCCTGTTTTCTGGATTCCATTGCAACATTGGGTTTACCGGGTGATGGGATTGGGCTGAATTATCACTTTGGACTGTTTCAGCAGAAATTTCAAAATCATAAACAAAAAGAAGTGAAAAATCCATGGATAACAAAAGAGAGCTGGCTGATGAAACAGCCGGACAGCTTTTTGGTACAGTTTAAGGATTTTGCGGCAGAGGCTGTTTTATATGATATTGCTGTTCCGGGATATGAGTCAGGCTGCGGAAGACTGCATTTATTTGATGTGAAGACGGTTGATGAGAGGATTGTACCAGAGGACAGTATTGATTTTGATAAGGAAGCGATCCGTAAAAATCTCACTTTGTTTCTCTATCCGGACGATTCCGATGATGCGGGACGTAAGCTGCGTATTTACCAGCAGTATTTTATGGTGAGCAGTGGCGCACAGCTCATTTTAAAGGAATGTGAACAGCAGGGTTATGATTTGCGTAAACTTCATGAGCATGTGGTAATTCAGATTAATGATACTCACCCCTCTATGGTAATTCCGGAGTTGATTCGCCTTCTTCAGGAAAAGGGATTTTCCATGGACGAGGCCATTGACACGGTCAGCAAAACCTGTGCGTATACCAATCATACGATTCTGGCAGAGGCATTGGAAAAATGGCCATTAGAGTATCTGGAGGAGGTTGTTCCTCAGTTAATTCCGGTTATAAAAGAACTGGATAAAAAAGTAAGGAAAAAATATGCAGATGAATCTGTGTATATCATAGATGAAAATGAGCGAGTGCATATGGCACATATGGATATCCACTATGGATTTTCAGTCAACGGTGTGGCTGCTCTTCATACAGAGATTTTGAAAAAATCAGAACTTAAGAATTTCTATGATATTTATCCGGAGAAATTTAATAATAAGACAAACGGTATTACCTTCCGTCGTTGGTTTTTGCACTGCAACAGACAGTTAAGCAAATATGTGGAAGACCTGATCGGAAACGGATTTAAGAAAAACGCAGAGGAACTGGAAAAGCTGCTGGTGTATAAAGATGATGAAAAGGTACTGCAGAGGCTGGCAGAAATTAAGCTGGAGAAAAAACTGGAATTTAAAAAATTTATGGAGGAAACTCAGGGTATCGAAATAAATGAAAATTCCATTATTGATGTGCAGGTAAAACGTCTGCATGAGTATAAAAGACAGCAGATGAATGCTTTGTATGCTATTTACAAGTATCTGGATATCAAAGCCGGAAATAAACCAAAGCGTCCGATTACCATGATTTTCGGGGCAAAAGCAGCGCCTGCTTATGTTATAGCAAAGGATATTATTCATCTGATTTTATGTTTACAGGAGCTGATTGAGAATGACCCTGAGGTATGTCCATATTTCCGTGTGTTGATGATTGAGAATTACAATGTATCAAAGGCAGCAAAAGTGATTCCGGCAGCAGATATTTCCGAGCAGATTTCTCTGGCATCAAAGGAAGCCTCCGGCACAGGAAACATGAAGTTTATGTTGAATGGAGCTTTGACGCTGGGAACAGAGGACGGTGCAAATGTAGAAATCCGGGATTTGGTAGGAGAAGAAAATATTTATATCTTTGGTAAGAAGCCGCAAGAGGTTTTAGATTTGTATGCAGAATCCGCATATTGTGCAAAGGATATTTATAAGAAGGACAGTCTGATTCAGAAACTGGTAGATTTTATTACAGGCAAGGAGCTTTTGGCTATCGGAGAGAAGGAGAGCCTCTCTCGTCTGCATAAGGAGTTGATTGGAAAGGACTGGTTTATGACCCTTTTAGATACTAGAGAATATATCAGGATAAAGGAACAGGTATATGCAGATTACGAGAATCAGAAAGAATGGAATCAGAAGGTTCTTATAAATATTGCAAAAGCAGGATTTTTCTCCTCAGACAGAACCATTGCTCAATACAACGAAGGGATTTGGCATTTAAAATAAAAAGAATTTTTTAAAGCGCATATACAAGTATACAAAAGCAAAAAAGTGTGATAATTTTATAGGGTGAAAAATTTCAGCTAGGAGGATTCAGAATTGAAGGAACTTTTAGAATTATTCTGGGTTTTTGCAAGAATGGGCGCAGTGACCTTTGGTGGTGGTTATGCCATGCTGCCGATTATCCAGAGGGAGATTGTGGAAAAGCGAGGCTGGGCAACCGAAGAGGAGGTTATGGACTATTATGCCATTGGACAGTGTACGCCGGGTATTATAGCAGTCAACACCTCTACTTTTATCGGGTATCGAAGAAAAGGAATACTGGGAGGCTTTGTCGCTACCTTTGGGTTTGTGTTCCCCTCTCTTGTGATTATTATGCTCATCGCGGCATTTTTGCGTAATTTTGCCCATATTACTTATGTAAAGTATGCTTTTGATGGTATTAGAATCTGTGTATGCGCTTTAATTTTAGATGCAGTGTTAAAGCTTGGAAAGAAATCTGTCATAGATAAATGGTGTGCAGGAATCTGTATTGTCATTACTCTGCTAAGCGTATTCACCTCTCTTTCTCCGGTTGTGCTTGTTATTCTGTCTGCCGCAGCAGGAATCAGTATAAAAAGTATGCAGGAGATGAAAGGAGGAAAGGCATGATTTATCTTAGACTGTTTTTTGAATTTTTTAAGACAGGATTGTTTGCCGTAGGTGGAGGATTGGCAACACTTCCGTTTTTGTATGCCATATCTGAAAAAACAGGCTGGTTTACTGCAGCAGATATTGGGGACATGATTGCAATATCAGAATCCACACCGGGAGCTATGGGTGTGAATATGTCTACCTATGTGGGATTTTCTGTGAAAGGAATACTGGGAGGAATCATAGCAACGCTGGGTCTGGTACTGCCGTCTATTCTTGTGATTATTATTATCAGCAGAATGCTGGAAAAATTTAAAGAAGCCCGCATTGTGCAGAAGATTTTTTATGGACTGCGGCCAGCTTCTACCGGACTTATTATTGCGGCCGGAATCGGTGTAGCTATGGAAACCTTCCTTCCTGGAAGTAAGATTACTTCTTTGCAGAGTTTTCTGGATTTTCATTGGGAACGGCTCTTGCTGGCAGCACTTTTGTTTTTTGCCATTCAGAAATGGAAAAAACACCCGGTCATTTATATTGCAATCGCAGCAGCGGTGGGAATCCTTTTTAAACTGTAGCTTTATATCAGGATTTTTGGCAAAGGAATACGCCGGCTTCTTTTGTAATATGAAATCCTGCGGTTGTTTTTTTGGCTACATAAGAGCGAAATTCCTTATAGCGGTCCAGTAAGTACTGATTCTGGTTTCCGTGACAGGACAGAATATATTCAATAATAGGCTCTGGTGTATCAACGAAAAGGCTGTCCTCATATAATTTCCATTGAACAATATGAAAATAAGGGGAGAGAAGCTCTGCTCCATTTTCTTTCCCAAACTTTTCATATAGCTTTTCTGCGGATAAAATAATACGGCTGTCAAATTCCTGTACAAGCCGGCTGATTTCAATCATGTGCTGTGTGCCATATGCACTGCACAGGAAATGTCCCTGAGGCTTTAAGACTCTGGATACTTCCCGGCAGACCTGGGGAATGTCACAGTAAAATAATACATGATTGGCAATGACAAGGTCAAATTGCTGGTCTGGATAAGGAATTTTATGACAGTCAAAGGCACGAAAAGAGAAACGGGAATCTTTGGTACCGATTTCTCTTTGGGTATCCCGCAGCATTCCCCGGGAGATATCAGAAAGGGTAATGGAAATCTCTTCTGGAATCAGAGAGAGATTTTCTTTCCATAGAGCTCCGTTTCCACAGCCTATTTCCAGAACGTTCATGTTTTTTTGAAGCTGGCATTGCTCAAAAAGCCAGGGAAACCACCCTTGTTTATTTTCTGAATAAAGGTTATGTAGATGAATTCTGGCAGAAATATTGCTGGAATTCTGGTACTGGCTTTTCATACTTTTTTCCATATTTGTAAGATGAATTAAATTCAGCATATGGCTCCAGTTAACAGCATGATTGGTGCGGATTTCTTCCGTGGTATCCTGTATGGCCTTTTCCACCATCTGAAGCTGCTCAATACGGTCTTTGATCAGCTTTTGCTGAAGGTTCAGGGAGTTCAGCATAAAGTGATAATCCGCATCATTAATGGTCATTTCTTTAATATCGTCAAGAGAAAATCCCAGATATTTTAATAGTAGAATTTGCTGCAAACGGGCGAAATCCCGGTCTGTATAAAAACGAGAACCAGAGGGTGACACATATGAGGGCTTTAAAATATTCTGTTTGTCATAGAAGCGTACGGTTCTTACTGAAATATTTGCCATTTTGGCAAATTCACCTGAGGTATAATAACCGGGAAGTTTCATTGGATCTGCCTCCTTTATTCTGAGTATGGTAAATATTATAATAAAAAACAGGAGAAATGGGAACCTTTTTTGTAAAGTATGAGAAAAATCAAAAGACAGAAAATAAACAGTTAAAAAAACAAAAAAAATCTGGTATAATGGAGCAGAAAGTGTAAAAAAAAGAAACAATTATGCAAAAAAGACATCAGGAGGCAGAAAACATGTGTGGAATTGTTGGATATGTGGGAAATGAAAATGCAGCATCTATTTTAATTGACGGTCTTTCAAAGCTGGAATACAGAGGTTATGATTCTGCCGGTATTGCTGTGCAGGATAATCGTGATGAGCAGGGAAAACTCGAAGTGATTAAGGCAAAGGGACGCTTACAGGCGCTTCGGGAGATGACAGATAACGGGAGTACAGTAAAGGGCTGCTGTGGAATCGGACATACCCGTTGGGCAACACATGGAGAGCCGTCTGTGGTTAATGCCCACCCCCATGTGTCAAAGGATAAAAAGATTGCAGTGGTACACAACGGAATTATTGAAAACTATAAGGAAATCAAGGAGTATTTACAGAAAAAGGGTTATATCTTTGTTTCGGAAACAGACACTGAGGTTCTCGCACATCTTCTGGATTATTATTATCAGGGAAATCCTTTAGAAGCAATTACAAAGGTTTTGGGAAGAGTGAGAGGCTCCTATGCATTGGGGATTTTATTTCAGGAAAACCCAGGTGTTTTGTATGCAGTGCGAAAAGACAGCCCTTTGATTATTGGGAAATCTGAACAGGGAAATTTTATTGCTTCTGATGTTCCGGCGATTTTGAAATATACAAAAACAGTATGTTATATTGAGGATAGGGAAATTGCAGAAATTACAGCAGATACCATTCAGTTTTACGACGAAGACCAGGAAGAAATACAAAAGGAATTTAAAACTGTAGAGTGGGACGCCAAGGCAGCAGAAAAAGAAGGCTTTGAGCATTTTATGCTGAAGGAAATCTATGAACAGCCAAAAGCAGTGGCAGACACCATCAGTCCCAGAATAAAGGACGGGAAAATTGTGATTGAGGAGCTGGAGATGTCTGATGAGGAGATTCAGAATATCAGCCGTATTCAGATGGTAGCATGCGGTTCGGCTTATCATGTGTGTGTTTGTGCAAAATATGTACTGGAGGAACTCACAAGGATTCCGGTTGATGTAGACCTGGCATCAGAATTTCGATACAGAAATCCCCTTTTGACAGAAAACACGTTAGTGGTAATAGTCAGCCAGTCTGGAGAAACTGCCGATTCCCTGGCTGCATTAAGGGAAGCCCAGAAACGGGGATATAAGGTTCTGGGCATTGTAAATGTAGTGGGGAGTTCTATTGCCAGAGAAGCAGACAGCGTTTTTTATACATGGGCAGGGCCGGAAATTTCGGTGGCAACGACAAAGGCCTATAGCACTCAATTGGCAGCTGTGTATCTGATTGGGCTGTTATTTGGAAAGGTTCGGGGTGTGTTGGCAGATGAGGAATATGAATCCTATATTCAGGAGCTTGAGGTGCTTCCGGAAAAAATACAGCATATTTTGAACGAAAAAGAAAGAATCCAGTGGCTTGCCAATAAATATTCTCACGCAAGAGATGTTTTCTTTATAGGAAGAGGTCTGGATTATGCTATTTCCCTGGAAGGTTCTTTGAAGCTGAAGGAAATTTCCTACATTCATTCAGAGGCTTATGCAGCAGGAGAATTAAAACATGGAACCATTTCACTTATAGAGGATGGGGTTTTGGTTATAGGAGCAGCAACGCAGCCGAATTTGTTTGAGAAGGAAATCAGCAATCTGGTAGAGGTGCGAAGCAGAGGGGCATCTGTTTTAGGTCTTACTTCCTATGGAAACTATTCTATGGAGGATATTGCAGATTTTACGGTGTATGTACCCAGGACAAAAGATGTGTTTGCAACTAGTCTGGCAGTGATTCCCCTACAGCTTTTATCATATTATATATCTGTTGCAAAAGGTCTGGACGTAGATAAACCAAGAAATCTTGCAAAGAGTGTTACCGTAGAATAAGCCGGGGCTGCATTGACTTGAGGGGGATATTTTGCTAGAATAATTCTGCACAAATGATGATTCCGAAAGAAAGGTGCTGGTATGAATTATATTATTTTGGACTTGGAATGGAATCAATGTCCTTACGGGAAGGAAAGAGAAAATAAGAAGCTGCCTTTTGAAATTATTGAAATCGGTGCAGTGAAAATGGACGAAAACGGGGAAATCATCAGCTCTTTTCAGCAGATTATAAAGCCTGCTGTGTATCGAAGGCTGCATTTCCGTACAAAAGAGATTCTGGATATAGATGTGGCGATGCTGGAGAAGGGAATGTCTTTTGGAAAAGCAGCAAAACAGTTTTTCAGATGGTGTGGTCCAGAAGCAAAGTTTTGTACCTGGGGTTCTTCTGATTTAGTCGAACTGCAGCGAAATCTGAAGTATTATCGTATGATAAATTTTTTGAAGGGACCGATTTTTTATTATGATATACAAAAGCTGTTCGGATTGTATTTTGAAGGTGAGAAAACGGCAAGGTCTTTGGAATATGCCATAGATTTTCTGAATCTTGGAAAAGAGGGAAAGTTCCACAGAGCACTGAATGATGCGTATTACACTGCTGAAATTCTGAAGAAGCTTCCGGAAACTTTTGTTCAGGAACACTATTCTATTGACTGTTATCAAAATCCCAAAGCTAAAGGTGAAGAAATCTATCGTGTTTTTGAAAACTATTCCAAGTATATTTCCAGAGAATTTTATTCAAAAGAAGAAGCCATGGAAGACAGAGAGGTAACGAAAACGAAATGCTTTCTCTGCGGCCAGACAGCCAGAAAGAAGGTGCGCTGGTTTTCTCTGAATCCCAAATCTCATCTCTGTCTTGCTTATTGTCCGGAGCATGGATATTTTAAGGGAAAAGCACGAATAAAGAAGACGGATGAGGGAAGGTACTATGTAGTTAAGACCTTAAAGTGTATAGATGAGCAGGAAGCGGATTTTATTCGTCAGAAAAAAGAAGAGCTGCGTAAAAAAAGACAGATGAAGCGGCACAATGAAAAGATTCGGGGAAGCAAAAGTTCCCTGGAACAGTCAAATGAGGAAAACAGGAGCCGCAGTTCTGCCTTGAGGAAGAGGGAAGGAAAGAAGAAACGCAGGAAAGAGAGATAAGAGAAAATACAAAGGAAGGTGATATATTATGAAAGGACAGGAAATGCCCCAGGAAAATAAAATGGGGGTTATGCCTGTAAACAGGTTATTGATTACCATGTCTGTGCCTATGATGATTTCCATGCTGGTACAGGCATTGTACAATGTAGTAGATAGTATGTTTGTGGCACAGCTAAACGAAAATGCATTGACAGCGGTTTCTCTGGTATTCCCTATACAGAACCTTATGATTTCTGTGGGAGTGGGTACCGGAGTAGGTATCAATGCTTTGTTGTCCCGAAGCCTTGGAGAGCGGGAATATGACAGGGCAAATAAGGCAGCGAATCATGGTGTGATTCTGGCAATCCTCAGCTATCTGGCATTTGCGGTGCTGGGACTTACCATGGCAGAATTCTTTATGAAGGTGCAGACCCAGGATCCGCAGATTGTGGCGTATGGTACCTCTTATTTGAGAATTTGCTGCGGTTTGTCCTTTGGTATGTTTTTGCAGATTACTTTTGAGAGATTGCTACAGTCCACAGGAAAGACCTTTTATACAATGATTACACAGTCCCTGGGAGCTGTAATTAATATTGTTTTAGACCCAATTATGATTTTCGGTTTGTTTGGCTTTCCGAAAATGGAGGTTGCCGGGGCAGCGGTTGCAACTGTGGCAGGACAGATTATTGCAAGTATTGTAGCTCTTTGTATTAATTTGAAAAAGAACCATGAGATACATTTGAATTTACGAGGATTCAAATGGTCAGGAAACATTGTGTCCGGTATTTATGCAGTAGGCGTTCCATCTATTGTGATGTCCTCTATCGGCTCTGTGATGACCTTTGGAATGAACAAAATTCTGATTGCATTTTCTTCTACAGCTACGGCTGTATTTGGTGTGTATTTCAAGCTTCAGAGTTTTGTATTTATGCCCGTCTTTGGACTGAATAACGGTATGGTTCCTATTGTGGCTTTTAATTATGGGGCAAAAGAAAAGAAACGAATTACCAGAACTATTTTTTTGAGTGTATGCTATGCTACAGGCATTATGCTTTTGGGAATGCTGCTGTTCCAGTTTATGCCGGGGCAGCTTCTGAGTATTTTCAATGCTTCTGAAACCATGAAGGAAATCGGGATTCCGGCTCTTAGAATTATCAGTATCTGCTTTATATTTGCAGGCTTTAATATTGTGAGTTCTTCGGTATTTCAGTCTATGTCCCATGGAATGCTGAGCCTCTGGGTTTCTCTGGTAAGACAGCTTTGTGTGCTTCTTCCGGTGGCCTTTGTACTGGCAAAGGTGGGAGGCCTTCACGCTGTATGGTGGGCGTTCCCCATTGCAGAGATTTTTGCTCTGACGATGTGCGGGGGATTTTTGCGATATGTGTATAAGAAGCAGATATTACCGCTGGAAAAATAAGAAAAATTCAGGGCGTTGCAAATTTATGAATCATAAAATTTTGCAGCGCCCTGAATTTTCTCTATTCTGTTTTTATCATTTCTTCAAAATCTTTTACAAAATCCTTGACTGCTTCTTCATTGGTAGCCCAGGAGGTACAAAATCTCAGACAGGTATGTGCTTTGTCAGGCTTGCATTGAAAGGTTGTCAGATATTTTTTGTTGATTTTCTCTGCCAGTCCATCTGGGAATATAGGGAAAATCTGGTTTGTAGGCGCCTCGCACAGAAGAGGAATGCCCGCTTTTTCAAAAGCTTCCTTTAAAGGCTGCATGCGTTCAATACTTTGCTGTCCCAGACGGACATAAAGGTTATCTTTGAACAATTCTTCGAACTGCACTCCCATAATCCAGCCTTTGGCTAAAATAGCGCCATGTTGTTTCATGTTAAAACGGAAATGTTCTTTAAAGTCCTCATTTACCAGAACCAGTGCTTCTCCAAACATGGCTCCTACCTTGGTGCCTCCAATATAAAAAGCATCACAGAGCTTTGGCATATCCGGAAAGGTCAGATGTGTATGTTCGCTGGCGGCAAGGGCAGCAGCAAGACGGGCGCCGTCTATATAGAAATAAAGCTGGTGGCGTTTACAGAAAGCATACAAGTTTTCCAGTTCTTCTTTTGTATACACAGTCCCCACCTCTGTAGGGTTTGATACATAGACCAGACGCGGCTCTACCCAGTGTTCATTCTCATGTAAATCCAAAACCGGACGGATTAAATCAGGGGTCAGTTTTCCGTCTTCTGTTAAAACCGGATAGACTTTATGGCCGGTTGCTTCAATAGCGCCGGTTTCATGGGTGTTAATATGTCCGGTTTCTGTACTGACAACTGCTTCATAAGGCCGCAGAATGTGAGAAATAAAAGTCAGGTTTGTCAGAGTTCCGCCAGCAATAAAATGAATATCTACGCTGTAATCTTCCAGTACCTCCTGTATCAGCTCTCTTGCAGAGTCAGAGTGCGTATCCAGACCATAGGAATTATTTTGGTGATAATTAATCATGTCTAATGCCCGGAGAATATTCGGGTGTGCGCCTTCACTGTAATCATTCTGAAAACTATACATAATAAAATCCTCTCTTCCTGCGTGAAACTTTATATCCATTCTAACACAGAAACTTCCCTATGCACAGAGAAAAAGCAGCAGAGTATTCAGTTTTTTGAAATCCCCTCATTCCTCTGCCTTGTATCTGGAACAAAGATTCTGCTGTTATTCGTTGTACGAGTGTGTGGTCTTCCTGCGAAATTTCCCAGGTGTAGTGCCATTTTGCTGCTTAAAGCTTTTGATGAAATGGCTTTCGCTGGAAAAACACAAAATGGTGCTGATTTCCGAAACAGAATAATCGTTATAAAGCAACATACTCTTGGCAGTGTCTATTTTTTCCTGTTGAACGTAAACCATGGGACTGCGTCCTGTTTCCTCACGAAAAAGATGGGAGAAACGGCAGACACTCAGCTCGGAAGCAGCAGCCAGGTCCTTTAAGGTGATTTTTTCCTGAAGATGGCTTTGGATATAATTGATGGCCTTTCGCACTGCGCGGGAATAAGGCGGAGAAAGTTTTTGATGCTTTACTGCATTGGAAAAATCCCGCACAGCACGATTTTGCAGCTTATGAATTTGTTCCACGCAGGTACAGGATTCGGAGGTCTGAATATAGCTGTCGCTCATAGCATAGGCCAGATTTTCCGGTACGCCTGCGTCCATGGCAGCTCTGGTAATCTGAGTGATAAAGGAAATCATTAAAATCTGTGCCTGCCGCAGGGGATTTTTGGAAAGAGTTCCAGCTTTTCCTGTGTGTTCCATTAAATGCAGCCGCTCTACAGCCAGATGGACATCGCCCATGCGGACGGCCTCCAGCATCTTTTTTTCATAGAGATAGGGGGTATGAGGGATAAAAGCTTCCCGGCTCTCCAGTAATATTTTTCTTGTTTTCTTATCTAAAAAGTCAAAGGAATCTGTATTGTAAATTTCCATAAAAATGCCTCTCCTTTTTTGTATATTATACCAGAGAATTGACAGCAATAATATATTAAAAACAGCAAAAAAATAATATTTTTCCTTTGGAAAGTGTGGTAAGTTTATTTCATAAAAGAACCGTTTAAGAATTAGGAGTGAAGAACTGTATGAAGCGAGATGTAAAAGCGATTGTAAAGGAAATGACACTGGAAGAAAAGGCGGGAATGTGTTCCGGAAAGGATTTCTGGCATCTGAAAAGTGTAGAACGTCTGGGGATTCCGGAGGTCATGGTCAGTGACGGCCCTCACGGATTGAGAAAACAGGCAGATGAGGCAGACCATCTGGGATTAAATGACAGCATTAAAGCCGTGTGTTTCCCTACGGCCTGTGCAACAGCCTGCTCTTTTGATCGGGATTTGCTGGAAGAAATGGGAGAAAGACTGGGAGAAGAGTGTCAGGCAGAAAATGTATCCGTCATTCTGGGACCGGCAGTAAACATCAAACGTTCCCCTCTGTGCGGAAGAAATTTTGAATATTTTTCCGAGGATCCGTATCTGGCATCACAGATGGCAGCAGCACAGATTAAGGGGGTGCAGTCTAAGCATGTGGGAACCTCAATTAAGCATTTTGCCGCAAATAACCAGGAACACAGAAGAATGTCCTGTTCTTCTGAGATTGACGAGAGAACCTTCAGAGAAATTTATCTGGGTGCCTTTGAAACAGCGATTAAAGAGGCAAAACCGGATACGGTTATGTGCTCTTATAATAAGATTAATGGGGAATTCGCATCTGAAAACTATCGTCTGCTCACAGAGATTCTGAGAGATGACTGGGGATTTGAAGGTTATGTGATGTCTGACTGGGGTGCAGTCAATGAGCGTGTGAAGGGATTGAAGGCTGGTCTGGATCTGGAAATGCCGGGAAGTGGCGGCTGCACAGATAAAGAAATTGTGGAAGCTGTGAAAAACGGTGATTTAGACGAAGCAGTTTTGAATACAGCGGTGGAAAGAATCCTGAATATTATTTTTAAATTTACAGATAACCGTCAGGAGGCAGTCTTTAACCGGGAAGAAGATCATAAGCTGGCAGCCAAAATCGCAGCAGAATCTATGGTGCTTTTGAAAAATGAGGGAATTCTGCCGATTCAGCCGGAAGGAAAGAAAATTGCCTTTATCGGAAAATTTGCAGAACAGCCCAGATTCCAGGGCGGCGGAAGCTCTCATATTAATTCTTTTAAGATTACAGGCGCTTTAGAGGCAGCAAAAGAGATTGCAGAGGTTACCTATGCACAGGGCTATGAGGTTAAGGAAGATAAGGTTGATGAAAAATTACTGGAAGAAGCAGTGCAGACAGCAAAAGAGGCAGATGTTGCCGTGATTTTTGCAGGTCTTCCTGATGCTTTTGAATCCGAAGGCTACGACAGAACTCACATGAGAATGCCGGAATGCCAGAACCTTTTGATTTCTGAAATTGCCAAGGTCCAGAAGCATGTAGTGGTAGTCCTGCACAATGGTTCTCCGGTGGAAATGCCATGGGCAGATGACGTGGAAGGCATTTTAGAGGCATATCTGTGCGGAGAAGCAGTCGGACAGGCAGAAGTGGGTTTACTTTTCGGACAGGCAAATCCATGCGGTAAGCTGGCAGAAACAGTGCCGTATAAGTTATCAGACAATCCTTCTTATCTGCATTTCCCGGGAGATGGAAAAACTGTGGAATATAAAGAAGGTGTGTTTGTTGGTTATCGCTATTATGATACAAAGGAAATGCCGGTGCGTTATCCCTTTGGCTATGGTTTAAGCTATACAACCTTTGAATACAGCGATATGCAGGTGTCTGCAGAGGAAATCAAAGATACAGAAACACTGAAAGTTTCTCTGAAGATAAAGAATACCGGAAACATGACAGGTAAAGAAATCGTACAGCTTTATGTGGCAGATAAAACAGGCGCTGTAAGCCGTCCGGTAAAGGAATTGAAGAATTTTGTGAAGGTGGAATTACAGCCTCAGGAAGAAAAAACGGTGGAAATGGAACTGGATAAGAGAAGCTTTGCATGGTACTGTACAGAGCTTGCAGACTGGTATGCAGCAACCGGAGAGTATGAAATTCTGGCAGCAGCCTCTTCCCGGGATATCCGTCTGAGAAAGACCGTGAAGGTGATTTCTTCCCAGAATCTTCCTCTTTCCGTAAGTCGAAATACAACCATCAGCGAACTTCTGGAAAATCCCGGAACCGCAGTTATGATCAAAGAGCTGGCAGAAAGTCTGGTAGCGCATATGGGAGGTTCTCAGGAAGCAGAAGAAGGAAATGCGGCAGCAGAGGCAATTACGCCGGAGATGTCCATGAAAATGATGGAAAATGCGCCTCTTCGTTCCATGAGAAGCTTTATGGGAATGAAGGAAGCGGAATTAGATGCGTTGATTCAGAAATTGCAGGACGCAGTTGTATAAAATTGTTTTTTGAAAAATAGAAAAAGGGCTTAGACAGACCGCATAAACAGCAGAAAAAGGAGGTTGCTGTTTATGCGGTTTTTATTTCATAGGAAAATCTCTCAAGCGAGATTCTTTGTGAATCCATACGAATGCCGCATTGTCTTTCATTTTCCCCCATGATATAATCGACAATAAAGTATAAAGTTTGGAGTACCCCATGATGAAAAGAAAAATGATGTTGCTTTTGTGTGCCTGTATGCTGGTGTTCTCCGGGTGTCAGAAGGAAGAGCCGGTGCCTGAACAGGAAAAGATTCGTCTGGAATTTTACAACCGAAAACGAGAGGTTTATGCTGTTCTGGAGGAAATAATCGGAAAATTTAATGCATCTCAGGACGAAATTGAGGTTTATCAGAATATGAACACCAATGCCGACACAGCCTTGCGGATTTCTGCGGTAGAGGGGGAGTTTCCCGATCTTGTAGAGCTTGGGGGCCTGCAGAGTGTGGAAACCTTTGAGTATGTTATGGGGAACTGTCTGCGCCCTCTTGAGGATATGGAGTGTGCCGGGAGGATTAAGGAGGAATATCTGCCGTACCTGCACTACGATTCCCATCTTTACCAGATGCCTCTTGCTATGAGCTTTGAAGGGATTTATGTAAATAAAGACCTGTTTTCAGAGGAAGGCTTAAAGATTCCGGAAACCTATGAAGAACTGTGCCAGGTGTCCGAAGAAATTCAGAGCCGAGGCAAGGTTCCCTTTTTGTTTGCGGACAAAGAGAGCTGGACCGTGCATCAGAATTGGGAAAGCATAGAAGGCGCAATACGGGGAAATTTTGAGGAGATTTGGGCAGAGGTTGCCACCGGAAAAACCTCTTTTACCGAAGACCCCATAAGCCGGGGTTCTCTGGAAAAGCTGATTGCCCTGCATCAATATACCACAGAAGAATGCAGGGATTTAAACTATGACGAGGCCATGACCCAATTTGCCCAGGGGGAGGCATTTATGTTTATGCAGGGAAGCTGGGCTTACGGAAGTATTATGGAGAGAAATCCACAGATGAACCTGGAGTTAATTCCATTTCCTGTGGATAACGGACAGGAACAATTTGTGACCATGTGGATAGACAGCAGCGTGGGGATTTCCAGGGACTGCAAATATCCCGAGGAGGCAGAAAAATTTGTGGAATTTCTCATGAAGCCGGAAATTCTTCAGCTTTATCTGGATGCAGAATGTTCTCTTAGCAGTATGGAGGGAAATAAAAATCGGGCAGAGTATGCTCCGCGGGTGCACCAGCTTATCAGAGAAGGCAGAGCAGTTATGGATGCTTCCTGGTTGCCTCTGCAGACCAGTGTTATCCGGGATAAGGATATTCTCTCTCTGATGCCGGACGCAGGGAAGGTGGAGATAGATGACTATTTGGATACTTATACAAAAAGCCTGCAAAAGCATAAGGACTTATATCTGGAAGCAAAGGAGAAAAGAGAATGAAACGCAGAAAAAAGCAGTCTTTTCAACAGAAAATGCTGTACGGATTAGGCGCCTTGTTTGCAGTTTCCCTTCTGGCATTTTTTGCCTTTTTTATAGGAAGCTACCGCACAGAATCTCAGACAGAGATAGGGCGCATGGAGGAATACAACGAGCAACTTGCCATGAATCTGGACAGTGTTCTGGATAACACAAAGTCTTTTTTGTACTTGCATTTTTCAGAGGATAAAATCCGCAACCTGCTCACCTGCGACGACAGTGATATTGACCCGGAAGGACAGAAGCAGACAGAAAAGGCTTTGGAAAAATATTTAAAGGTGCTGGTGGATATGGGGCAGGACGCACTGCGGGCAGCCATTGTAACAAAGGATGGCAGAGTTTATAAAAGTGTAGAGGAAATCCAGGACGATTACATAGAGAGAATGGATTTTTTGACAAAGGACGTTGTATGGGAAAAGGGAAAGCCAGGGTATTTCAGCCCGGTGCATAAGGAAACCATCAGCCTTGTGAAGCATAACGTTGTATCTTTTGTCAGTCCGATATGGAATATTATGCAGGAAGAACCCATAGCCACTATTTATGTGGATTTGGACTTTGATAAACTGTCAAATCAATGGTATCGCTCTGCAAAATCAAACCAGAGCTTTGAATTTTTGGTTTTGGGAAAAGAAGAAGTGTTGTTTGATTCTGAGGGCAAAAGAATGGGAAAAGCAGAAAGCCAACAGGAGGCGGAAAAACAGTGCAATGCCCTGCTGGAGTCCGGAAAACAGCATGGAGTTTTAGAGCTCCACGGAAAGAAATGTGTGGTTTCTGTGACAGGACATAAGGAAACAGGCTGGTGTTTTGTGCAGTATCTTTCGGTGTGGAAAATGGCATCTAAGATTCTGGATAACATGTCGGTGCTTTTGATTATTCTGGCAGCAGTCATTGTCATTACCGCAGCGGGCAGTTATATTCTGGTAAAGCGTGTCAGCCATCCGGTGCGGGAACTGTCAGACTTTATGGGCAATGTGGCAGGAAATACAAGGGAGGAGCAGGAGATTGCCTTGTTCCCGGAGGGGCAATCCCAGGGAACAGAGGAAATTCTGCAGATGATAAACAGCTATAATGCCATGGCAAAGCGAATAAACGATAACATTATTAAAGAGTATATTTATAAGTTGAACCAGAAGCAGGCAGAGCTGAAAATGCTGCAGTTCCAGATAAACCCTCATTTTCTGTATAATGCTTTAAACACTATAAGCTCCATTGCCCAACTGCAGGACGTGGAATATATTCCGGAGATTGCATCCGGGCTTTCGGACATGTTTCGCTACAATATTGACGGCAGGGAGATTGTTTCTCTTCGGGAGGAGCTTGCCCAGACAGAGAATTATATGTGTATCCAGAAGATTCGCTTCCCGGAACGTTTTTTAGTGGAAATTTCCGTGGAGGAAGAGTTGCTGGATTGTCGGGTATTGAAGTTCATTTTACAACCTATTGTGGAAAATTCTTATAAATACGGTTTTACCGGGAAAAAGAAGCAGGATATTCTGCGAATTACAGGGCATCGGGAGAACAATGGAACGATTCTTCTTACTGTAGAGGATAATGGCATGGGAATTTCAGTAGAAAAGCTAAAAAGGATTAATGAATCTCTGGCAGGAGAGAGTGGATTTGAGGCAGCAGCAGGAATTGGACTTCGTAATGTAAATGCCAGAATTAAGAATTATTATGGAAGTTTTTGTGGCATTTGGCTGGAAAGCGAGTTGGGAAATTATACAAGGGTGCATCTTCGCATAAAAGACATATCAGTTATGGGAGAAAGAGAGGAGAAAGGATATGCGGGTGATTGTTGCAGATGATGAGTTTTTTGCCAGAAAGGCGCTGGTAAAAAGAATTGGGGAACTTTCAGAAGAAATTGAAGTCTGCGAGGAGGCAGAAAACGGCAGACAAGTTATGGAGCTTTTGAAGAGTCATGGAGCAGATTTGGTCGTTACCGATATCCGTATGCCGGATATGGACGGGCTGGAGGTTGCAAAACAGGTAAAGGAGCAGTTTCCGGAAACCAGCGTGATTATTGAAAGCGGATATGCGGATTTTGATTATGCTACCACAGCAATTCGGTACGGGGTAAAAGACTATCTTACAAAACCAGTGAAAAAGGAAGAACTGGAAAGAGCCGTACAGAGAGTAAAGGAGGAGAAGAAAACGCTGAACCAGAAGCTGGAAAAACAGCTTGCAGTTTATAAGGGGCAGCTTATGGACTTTTCACGTATTCTGGAAAATGAAACCGCAGCCAGAGAAATTCTGGGAGATTTGTTTGAAAAAATGAAAGCAGAAGCCTGGTATCTTCTGACAGCACAGAGCTGCAATAAAGTTGTTGGAAAAGAAGAAATCAGTCAGATTTTGGAGATATTCAGAAAAGAAGGGGAAACGGGAGGCGCTTATTTTTATCCAAAGAATGAATTTATTTTTGTAGTAAAGGCAGGAGAGAATGGGGACTTTCCGGAAGGCTTTGTGAAAAAGAAGCTGATTGCATGCTGGAATCAGGCAGGAGTTGCTTTACATATGGGAGTCAGCCAGTATCATGAGAAGACAGAAGCTTTTACCAAAGAGGGAGCAGGGGCGTACAGGGAGGCAGTGTATGCCATAAATCAGAGGCTCTTGCAGCCGGAACAGCAGATATACCGCTATGAGGCAGAGGTGAATGTGAATCAGTTGTTTTCTCAGGCAGAGGAAAGAGAATTGGAGAAATATCTTACGGAAAATAAGGAGCAGGAGGCAATAAAAATTGTAGAGCGGCTCTTCAGACAATGCGAAAACAATCCGGAGGTCAGTATTTATTCTTTATTTACTTCTCTGATACAGATTATGAATGTGATTAACCGGGTGTATACTATGCGGAAGGAACAGGAAAATACCGAGGCAGACAAAAGCTCTTATCTGTTGTTTAACTTTAAGGCAGATTTGTATGCTTTTCATTCCCTGGAAGAACTGAAAAAATACATTTTTGGATTGCTTTCCGACGTATCAGAGGAGGAAGGGCAGAAATCTTCGATTATTGAGGATTTGTTGAAATATCTGGAATGGAATTATCAGTATGACATCAGTGTAAATGAGCTGGCGGCCCATAAATATTTTGTGAATCCCAGTTATTTAAGCCGTTTGTTTAAGTCAGAAACAGGGAAGACCTTTTCTAAATATCTCACGGAGCTGCGGATTCAGAAGGCAGCAGAACTCTTAAAGGAAAGCAGCCTTAAAATCGGAGATGTGGCGCTGTGTGTAGGGTATAATGATGTGTCTTATTTTATACAGACCTTTAAAAAGCGTTACTGCATGACACCGGAGCAATATCGAAACGGGTAAGAAAATTCTTATGCGTTACATCAGATAAATTATACTGAAAAAAGGACGTTCTCCTTATAATAAATTCCAGAAAGAGGGCAAGAGAGCCCAAAAGGAATGTTATAAGGAGGACTTTTTTTATGAAAGGGAAGAAATTAACAGCCCTGGCAATAACAGCTGTCATGGGTATGAGTGTATTAGCAGGCTGCAGCGGCGGAAGTGCAGAATCAGGAAAAGAAACAAAAAAAACAGCAGACGGAAAGACAGAACTGGAGCTTTTCAGCACAAAAGCAGAAAACAAAGAAACCTTACAGAAACTGGTAGACACTTACAACGACTCTCAGGATAAAGTAAAGGTAACACTGACACAGCCGGCAGATGCAGGTACGGTATTGAAAACCCGTATGACTAAAAATGACTTGCCGGATATGGTTGCCATGGGCGGTGACTTTAACTATGCGGAATTACAGTCAGCAGGCGTCTTAACAGATTTATCCGGGGAAGCGTTCTTAGATAATATCAACGAATCCTACATGGAAATGTTGTATGCATTAAACAAAGACCAGGAAGAAAAGAGCTATGGTGTACCATATGCAACCAATGCTTCCGGAATTATTTATAACAAAGATATTTTTGCAGAGAACAGCATTGAAATCCCTACGACTTTCTCAGAATTGCTGGCAGCCTGCGAGAAACTTCAGGCAGCAGGGGTGACACCTTTTGAACTGACTTTTAAAGATGCATGGACCATTCTTCCTGCATGGAACGCCATGGCGCCGGTAATGCAGCCGGAAAACTTCTACACAGACAGAAAAGAAGGAAAGACTACTTTTGAAGGAACACATGAGGCAGTTCTGGAAAACTATCTGAAGCTGGTTCCATATGCACAGAAAGACTACATGGGAACTTCTTATGACGATGGAAATAAAAAGTTTGCAACAGGCGAAGCAGCTATGATGATGAATGGAAACTGGGCAATCACAGAAATCAAAAAAACAAATGCTGATGTAAATCTTGACATGTTCAAATTCCCTTCTACAGATGATGCAGAGGCAAATAAAGTAACCTCAGGTGTGGACGTGCTTTTAGGCATTACTACAAACTGTGGTGATGAGGAAGGTGCAAAGGATTTCATTAACTTTATGGTTCAGAAGGAAAATGCACAGCTTTATGCAGAAGAACAGTTTGCTTTCTCCGCAGTAAAAGGTGTTGAACAGAATGACCCAAGCGTTGCAGGTGTAAAGGCAGACATTGAAGCAGGTAATGTTGTAGACTTCCCGGACCACTACTACCCAAGCGGATATGATTTAAGCGCAGCGCTTTCCAACTTCTTCCTGGAAAAAGGAAACGGAAAAGATGATGCAAAAAATATTGCAGATACATTAAAGAAACTGGATACAGATTATGATACATTGAACGTCAACTAATGAGGTAGAAGAATGAAGAAAAAACGCGGAAAGAAACCTGCAGTCAACAAGGCATTTTATTTCATGGTGGTTCCGTTTATGATTCTGTTCTTCCTGTTCCATACCATACCGTTTCTCCAGGGTATTTTCTACAGTTTTACCGACTGGAAAGGGTATGGTATCTGGAATACCGTGGGACTTCGGAACTACATTCAGTTTTTCAAAGACCCGGCCATGGGACAGACCTATGCATTTACCATTAAATTTGCCCTGTGCGCGACTATTTTAGTAAACGTACTGAGTCTTGCTCTTGCCTGCGGACTGAATGCAAAGATTAAATTTAAAAATACCATTAAGGCAATTTATTTCCTGCCTTATATGCTGGGAACGCTGATTATCGGTTTTGTATTTAACTTTATTTTCGGCAATGTGATTCCTCTGTGGGGACAGAAGCTGGGAATTGAAGCGTTAAGCACCAACATTCTGGGTACAAATAGCGCATGGCTTGGAATCTTATTTGTCACCGTATGGCAGGCAATGGCGTTTAATACTCTGATTTACCTGTCCGGTCTGCAGACCGTGGATCGTGACGTATACGAAGCCGCAGACCTTGACGGCGCAACAGGATTTAAGAGATTTACCAAGATTACCTTCCCGTTAATTGCTCCGTTCTTTACCATTAACATGGTTTTGAGTGTGAAAAACTTCCTTATGGCATTTGACCAGATTATGGCAATGACAGGCGGCGGTCCAGGTACATCTACCACAAGTATTTCTGTATTGATTTACAAACGAGGCTTTGACGGCGGACAGTTTGCGTACCAGTCAGCCAACGCGGTTATTCTGTTTCTGATTATTGCGGGAATTTCCATATTCCAGTTGAAGGTACTTGAGAAGAGGGAGGCGAAGATGAACTAATGGGAAAAAGTAAATGTAAGATAAAAGAAAAATACAACTGGCCCATGACGATTCTGCTGATTGTTCTGGCAGTGGTGTTTATCCTCGGACCTTTATATATCGCTGTTTTAATTGCAGTAAAAGACCCGTCAGAAATGGCAAATGTGCTGTCTTTCCCGAAAAAGCTGCGTCTGCAGAACTTTGTAGACGCCTGGGTAATGACAGATTATCCCAGAAAATTTATGAATACCCTGTTTATCACAGTTGTGAATCTGGTATTTACCATTCTTACAAACTCTATGGTAGCTTATGCGATTACAAGAAACAAAGACAAGAGTAAATTATTTAACCTGGCATATTACTATTTTGTCAGCGCTATGTTTATTCCCTTTAACGTAATTATGCTGCCATTGGTAAAACAGGCGTCTGCTTTCCACATGGACAATATTTTCGGAATTACCTTTCTGTATATTATTTTCGGTCTTCCAATGAATATTTTCCTGTATACAGGCTTTGTAAAATCCCTGCCTGTTGCCCTGGACGAAGCCGCGTACATTGATGGTGCCACACCGTTTCAGACCTTTTATAAAATTGTATTTCCGTTAATGAAGCCTATGAGTGCAACCGTAGCCATTCTGTCCTTTATGTGGACCTGGAACGACTTCTCCATGCCTCTGGTGCTTTTAAGCGAAGAGAAATATCAGACCCTGCAGCTTGCACAGTATGTATTCAAGGGACAGTTTAACACAGAGTACAACCTGGCGTTTGCCTCTTATCTGCTGGTGCTGATTCCTATTCTGCTGGTATATATTTTCTGCCAGAAATGGATTATTGCAGGTGTTACAAACGGAGCTGTGAAAGCGTAAAAATTAAAGAAGTATGTTGAAAGCTGCCGCATAAGAAAGCAGTTGGGAAGTTTCCTGACAGCTGCCCTTATGCGGTAGCTTTTTTCTGCTTTCTATTGCTATAGTATTTTTAAAATGTTAAACTTATGGAACATTATTTTGTAATAGCAGACAGGAGATTTTCATATGAACGATCTTGATAAAGCCCTGTACCAATACAGCCGCAGTGATTTTTATCCCTTCCATATGCCGGGACATAAGCGGCAGGTACAAAATGAATATCTATGCAATCCCTATGCTGTAGATATCACAGAAATTACAGACTTTGACAATCTGCATCATGCAGAAGGCATTTTAAAAGAAAATCAGGACATGGCGGCAAGCCTGTATCATACAGAGAAATCCTGGTTTTTAATTAATGGAAGCACTGGAGGGATTCTGGCGGCTGTTTCGGCCTGTACTTCCCGGGGAGGTAAACTGCTTATGGCGCGAAACTGCCACAAAGCGGTTTATCATGCAGCATATCTGCGGGGATTGGAAACTGTATATTTATACCCATCGTATGAGCCTTTTTGTGGATTGAACGGAGGAATCTCGTCCATAGATGTGAAAAAAGCCCTGCAGGAAAATCCGGATACAGAAGCTGTGATTTTAACCTCTCCCAGCTATGATGGTGTGGTATCTGATATCAGGAAAATTGCAGAGCTTGTTCACAGTCGCGGAATTCCTTTGCTGGTAGATGAGGCTCATGGCGCTCACTTCCCTTTTTATAAGGGATTTCCTACATCAGCATTAGACCTGGGGGCAGATGTGGTGATTCACAGCTTACATAAGACACTCCCGGCTATGACCCAGACAGCTCTGCTTCACAAAAAGGGAAACAGAGTATCAGAAGAGAAGCTGGAGGAGTTTCTGGATATTTACGAAACCAGCAGCCCCTCTTATGTACTTATGGGCGGGATTTCTTTTTGTCTTCGATATATAAAGGAGCAGGGAGAAACAGCATTTCGGAAATTTTGGCAGAATCTGCAGCAGTGCCGAAAATCTCTGGAAGACCTCAGGGTACTGCGGTTAATTGGAAAAGAGCTGAAAAATCAGGAGGACATTTTTGATTTTGATGATTCTAAAATTGTGATTTCCACAGCATGGGCAGATTTAAGCGGCTGCCAGCTTCACCGGATACTGCGCGAGAGATATCATCTGGAAATGGAAATGGAGGCAGAGCAGTATGTACTGGCGCTTACCAGTGTGATGGACAGCAGGGAAGGATTTCGGAGATTGACAGAAGCGCTTCTGGAAATTGACCGGGAACTGGCAAAGAGGCGGTCAGGCAGGGAGGGGAGCGCTGCAAGAGAACTGTGCTTTATAGAAAGTAGCAGTCAGACCTGTAGGGAACAGGCGCTTCCTATCTGGAAAGCCATGGAAAGTTCCTGTGAAAGCATTCTGCTGGAAAAAAGTCAGGGCAGGATTTCTGCAGAGTATGCATATCTGTATCCGCCGGGAATCCCCCTTCTGGTACCGGGAGAAAAAATTGACAGTGAATTTTTAAACCATGCAGAGAAATTAAAGCAGCAGGGGCTTCTTTTGCAGGGAATGAAGGATTATAGTCAGAAATTTATCAGAGTTTTGAAAAAAGAGGAGAAAACAAATGGGTAAGATTTTTTATATTATGGGAAAAAGTTCTTCAGGAAAGGACACGATTTACAGCCGTTTGCTGCAGGACAGCGAGCTGGGACTTTCCAGAATTGTATTATATACCACCAGACCTATGAGGGAAGGGGAAACGGAGGGAAAGGAATATCACTTTACAGACAGGGATTTCTATGAAAAGCTGCAGGCAATGGGAAAGGTGATAGAGGCTCGTACCTACCAGACCGTGTATGGCCCCTGGACCTATTTTACCGCAGATGACGGAACGTTGGAGCTTAAGAAAAACAGCTATCTTGGTATTGGAACTCTGGAATCTTATCAGGGTATGAGGGAATATTATGGAGAGGACAAAGTGGTGCCTGTGTATGTGGAGGTGGAAGACGGAGAACGTCTGAAACGTGCCATTCGCAGAGAGGAACAGCAAAAAGTGCCGAAATACGAGGAAATGTGCCGACGTTTTCTGGCTGATGCAGAGGATTTCAGCGAGGAAAAACTGCGGGCGGCAGACATCAGGGAAAGGTTTTTCAATACAGAGCTGGAGAATTGTATAAAAGAAATTAAAAACAGGATACAAAAGTTGCAGTAGACGGAAAATATATGCTATAATGTGCTATAACAAAGATAAGAAGCCCTTTGGGGCTGTGGGAATTGAGGTGAATTGCAATGCAGGAGATAGAGAAAGTATTGGGACACGAGGAAGTAATTAAACATTTGCAGAATGCAGCGGCCATGGATAAGGTTTCCCATTCCTATATTTTTGCAGGAGAGAAGGGAAGCGGTAAAAAGCTGCTGGCAAAATTGTTTGCCATGACCTTGCAGTGTGAGAAACATGGAAAAGAGCCATGTCTGCAGTGCAGTTCCTGTAAAAAAGCGATGAACCGGAACCAGCCGGACATTATTTATGTAACACATGAGAAGCCCAATTCTATTGGGATTGAGGATATCAGAGAGCAGCTGATTGCAGATGTGGATATTAAGCCTTATACAGGGCCTTATAAAATCTATATTGTAGATGAGGCAGAGAAAATGACAGTGCAGGCACAGAACGCTCTTTTAAAAACCATTGAAGAGCCTCCGGCTTATGCAGTGATTATATTGCTGGTAAATAATGCGGCTGCGCTTCTTCCAACCATTGCGTCCAGATGTGTGACTCTGAATTTCAAACCAGTCCGGGACGAGGTGATTAAGAAATATCTTATGGAAGAGCTTCATGTGCCAGATTATCAGGCAGAGGTCAGCGTGGCTTTTGCCCAGGGAAATGTAGGAAAAGCAAAGCAGATTGCAACGGCTGAGGACTTTACAGAGATGATGGACGCAGCCTTTCGAATTCTGAAAAAGGGCAGGGATATGGAAGTCTATGAAATGGTAGACGCCATAAAGCTGCTGTCTGAGCAGAAACATACGGTTTATGAATATCTGGATTTGTTCCTGGTATGGTTCAGAGATGTGCTGATGTTTAAAGCTACCAGGCAGATGGACGGTCTGGTTTTCAAGCAGGAATACAATGATATAAAAAGGCGGGCAGACGTCAGCTCCTATGAGGGGCTGGAAACCATTATCAAGGCCATTGAAACAGCAAAGCAGCGTCTGCAGGCAAACGTGAATTTTGACTTAACTATGGAACTTCTGTTCCTTACAATCAGGGAGAACTAATCATGACAAGAGTAATTGGAGTAAGATTCCGCAACGTGGGTAAAATTTATTATTTTTCCCCCAAGAATCTGGACATCAAGGCCGGAGATCACGTTATCGTAGAAACGGCAAGGGGTGTGGAATATGGCAGTGTTGTGCTGGCGCCCCGTGATGTGGAGGACGAGAAGGTGGTGCAACCTTTAAAGGAGGTTATCCGCATTGCCAATACCCAGGACGATAAAAAAGAAGAAACCAATCGGAAAAAGGAAAAAGAGGCATTTCGCATCTGTCTGAAAAAAATCAGGGAACACAGCTTAAATATGAAGCTGATTGATGTGGAATACACCTTTGACAACAACAAAATTCTGTTTTATTTTACTGCGGACGGAAGAATTGATTTCCGTGAGCTGGTAAAGGATCTGGCGGCTATATTCAAAACCAGAATTGAGTTGCGTCAGATTGGCGTGAGGGATGAAACAAAGATTTTAGGAGGAATCGGTATCTGCGGCAGACCTCTTTGTTGCCATACTTATCTTTCTGAGTTTGTACCAGTGTCCATTAAAATGGCAAAGGAACAGAATTTATCCTTAAATCCAACCAAGATTTCCGGTGTGTGCGGACGCCTGATGTGCTGTCTGAAGAATGAGGAAGAAACCTACGAGGAGCTGAATAAAAAGCTGCCCAATACAGGGGACCGAGTGACGACTTCTGACGGCCTAAAGGGTGAAGTACAGAGCGTCAATGTCTTAAGACAGTTGGTAAAAGTGATTGTGGATGTAGAAGATGAGAAGGAAATCCGGGAATATCCGGCTTCTGAACTGAAATTTAAAGCAAGACAGAAAAGAGAGAAAATCCGGCTTTCTGAAGAAGAAATGAAAGCATTGAAAGAATTAGAAAGAGATAAATAAGAAAGACAGAGAGGAAATTTCATGGAAGAGAAGAGTCTGCTTCTGGAACATGAAAGACTGGACGACCTGCAAAACGGGTATAAGCTGATACAAAATCCGAAGCAGTTCTGCTTTGGAATAGACGCAGTGCTACTCTCCTGGTTTGCCAATGTAAAACCAGGGGAGAAAGTACTGGATATGGGGACGGGTACAGGAATCGTCCCTGTTTTATTAAAGGCAAGGTATCCCAAAGGGCATTTTACCGGTCTGGAAATACAGGAAGAAAGCGCAGATGTGGCGAGAAGAAGCGTACAGTACAATCATTTAGAGAAAGACATTACCATTACAACAGGAGATATTAAGGAGGCCGCGTCTATTTACGGAGGGTCTTTTTTTGATGTGGTGACAACCAATCCGCCGTACATGGTGGGAAACCACGGGCTGACAGGGGAAAACAGGGCAAAAATCATTGCCAGACATGAAACCCTGTGCAGTCTGGAGGATATTATCAGTCAGGCTGCAAAAGTATTAAAGCCAAGGGGCAGATTTTACATGGTGCACAGACCCTTCCGACTGGCAGAGATTCTGTCTGTGATGGTGAAATACGGCATAGAACCCAAGCGCATGCGTTTGGTACACCCTTATGTGGATAAAGAACCGAATCTGGTGCTAATAGAGGGCATGAGAGGCGGAAAATCCAGAATTACAGTGGAAAAACCATTGATTGTATATGAGAAACCGGGAGTTTATACCCGTGAGGTATTGGATATTTACGGACAGGAGAAAAAGAAATGAGCGGAAAACTATATCTGTGTGCAACCCCCATCGGCAATCTGGAGGACATTACCTATCGGGTGCTTCGGACACTGAAGGAAGTGGATTTAATTGCAGCAGAGGATACGAGAAACAGTATTAAGCTTTTGAATCATTTTGAAATCAAAACCCCTATGACAAGCTATCATGAATACAATAAATTTGACAAGGGGCGGTATTTAATCCGCAAACTGCAAGAGGGATTGAACATTGCTCTGATTACAGACGCCGGAACGCCGGGAATCTCAGATCCGGGGGAAGAACTGGTTTCCATGTGCTATGAGGAGGGGATTGAAGTTACGTCCCTGCCTGGGGCGGCGGCGTGTATCACAGCGCTTACCCTCTCAGGACTGCCCACCAGACGGTTTGCCTTTGAGGCATTTCTGCCTTCGGATAAGAAGGAAAGAGCCGGTATTCTGGATTCTCTGAAGACAGAAACCAGAACCGCGATTCTCTACGAAGCGCCCCACAGACTGATAAAGACTTTGGAGGAATTGTGGGAAAACCTGGGAGATAGAAAAATTTCTGTGTGTAGAGAACTGACAAAAAAGCATGAAAATATATTTCGCGGTACGCTTGCAGACGCAGTCTGCTGGTACAGGGAACATACGCCAAAGGGAGAATGCGTACTGGTGCTTGAGGGTAGGAAAAGGCAGGAGCTGGAAGAAGAGGAACGGCGCAGATGGGAAGATATGTCTTTAGAGGAGCATATGGAATTTTATCTGAATCAGGGAATTGAGAAAAAAGAAGCCATGAAAAAAGTGGGAAAAGACAGAGGGATCAGTAAGCGTGAGGTTTATCAGGCGCTTTTAAAGGACTGATAAAAGCAACAAAAGAGGAAGAGGCATATGAGTGGAAGAGATAAAGAATACGAAAGACGGTTAAGAGAACGAAAGCTTAAGCAGGAACAACGAAGAAAAGAAGTCTTAAAGCAGAGGATTATTCTGGGGACAGTTACAGGAGTTCTGGCAGTTTTGCTGGTAACAACGGCTGTGGCAGGAGGAAGGAAAGCTGCAAAAGAAGCAAAGGAAGAACAGAAAAAGATTGAGGCAGAAAAAAAGGCGGAAGAAAAGGCTAAAAAAGCAGAGGCAGCAAAAAAAGCTCAGGACGCAGTAATTACCATTAGTGCGGCAGGGGATTGCACTCTTGGTACAGATGAAAGCTTTGATTATGAAAGCGGTTTTACCGGAAAATACGATGCTGTGCAGGATCCCTCTTATTTTTTCAGAAATGTAAAACCTGTCTTTGAGGCAGACGATTTGACTATTGTCAATATGGAGGGGACTCTGACACAAGAGGAAACAAGGGCAGACAAGCTATATGCCTTTAAAGCAGATCCCGAATATGCGAAGATTTTGACAGAGGGCGATGTGGAAGCTGTAAATCTGGCAAATAATCATACTTATGATTATGGAGAAAAAAGCTATACAGACACCATAGCAGCGCTGGACGCAGAAGGAGTTCTTTCCTTTGGAAATGACAGAACTGCCCTTGTAGAAATCAAAGGCACTAAAGTAGGGCTTGTGGGAACTTATGAACTGCGGGATCACATGGGCTGTGAGCAGGAGATGAAGGATAACATTGCCAGCTTGAAGGAGCAGGGGGCAAAGGTGATTATTGCCACTTTCCACTGGGGAGAAGAGCGGGAGAATATTCCCAATGAAACTCAGGTGGCACTGGCACATTCTGCTATTGACAATGGTGCAGATTTGGTGCTGGGACATCACCCTCATGTTTTGCAGGGAATTGAAGAGTATAAAGGGAAAAACATTGTATACAGTCTTGGGAATTTTTGTTTTGGGGGGAATTCCGCACCCTCGGACATGGACACCATGATTTTTCAGCAGACCTTTACCATTGAGGACGGAGAATTGCAGAAGGATAATGTGACAAATATTATCCCATGTAAGATTTCTTCCGCATATGCAGAGGGCTATAACAATTATCAGCCCACCCCGATGGAGGGAGCAGAAGGAGAGGCAATTTTTGCAAGGATTAAAGAATACAGCCAGGCTGTGGGAACCGACCTTGATGTGACTGGAATGGGTGTAGGAAAAGCAGGAATACAGGAAAAGCAGACAACAGATACCAAAGCTGCGGAGGAAAATATAACAGAAGGCCAGGCTGTGAATACTGCTGAGAAAAAGGCGGAAAAGGACACAAAGAAAAGTAAGAGCGATAAGAAAAAGGAGAAAGATTCTTCTTCAAAGGACGAATAGAATACGGAATATTTTCATAAGCTGGTACAAAAGCAATTTTGGGAGATTTTATGCTAGATATACTTTGGGCAGGAATGCTTCTTACAGGAATTTTGTACGGTGCGCTTACAGGAAATATGAATGAAGTGACGGACGCTGCTCTTTCCTCAGCAAAGGAAGCAGTGTCCCTTTGTATTACTATGGCAGGAATTGTGGCTATGTGGGTGGGGGTGATGCAGATTGCCAGGTCTTCGGGACTGGTGGACAGAATGACGAAAGGTATGCAGCCCCTTCTGCGGTTTTTATTTCCCTGGATTCCCAAAGAACACAGAGCTATGGAATTTATTTCTGCTAATATGATAGCCAATTTTCTGGGACTTGGGTGGGCGGCAACCCCCTTTGGTCTGAAAGCTATGGAAGAGCTTGGAAATCTGGAAGAGGAGAGAAGACAGGGCAAGGCTTTGGGAACTGTGCGGGAGAAAGGCATTGCCAGCAATGAGATGTGTACGTTTTTGATTTTGAATATTTCCTCTCTGCAACTGATACCTGTGAATATTATTGCATACAGAAGTCAATACGGAAGTGTGAATCCCACGGCGATTGTAGGACCTGCCATTGTGGCAACCCTGGTGAGCACAGCGGTGGCAGTGGTGTTTTGTAAGGGAATGGAGAAAAGAATCCATTGACGTATGTTCCGGTAGGGTGTATAATAACGTCATTATAGCTTTGTCACGTTGAAGCGTAACGGTTTTATTTGATAAAGCAATAGGGTGACAGGGAGGAAAAGAAAATGAAGTTAAAGAAATTATTAGCCCTTATCATGACAGCGGCAATGGGAATCTCTATGGCAGCCTGCGGAGGGGATTCAGGCTCAGGAGAGAGCAGTGCAAAAGCAGAAGCCGGTAAAGAAAGCGGCGGGGATATTTATAAAATCGGCATCTGTCAGCAATTGGAGCATGATGCTTTAGACCAGGCAACAAAGGGATTTGAAGAGGCATGTAAGGAAAAATTCGGAGAAGATAAGGTGGAGTTTGACAAGCAGAATGCCCAGGGTGAGCAGGCGATGTGCAGCACCATTGTCAATAATTTTGTGTCTTCTGACGTGGATCTGATACTGGCAAACGCCACACTGCCTCTGCAGACAGCAGCGCAGGCAACCTCAGAAATTCCGATTCTGGGAACTTCTATTACGGATTATGCATCAGCCCTTGGCATTGACCCGGCAGACTGGACAGGAGTTACCGGTGTAAATATTTCAGGAACCAGTGATTTGGCACCCATTGACAAGCAGGAGGATATGCTTCTGGAGTTAGTGCCGGACGTAAAACAGGTAGGAATTCTGTACTGTTCCGCAGAAGTGAACTCTGAATACCAGGCAAAGCTTTTTGCAGAAGAACTGGAAAAAGACGGCATTGCCTATAAAGAATATACGGCAGCAGACTCCAACGAAATTCAGTCTGTTGTGACAAATGCAGTGGGTGAATGTGATGCCCTTTATGTTCCTACAGATAATACCATGGCCAATAATACAGAGATTATCAATAATGTGTGCCTTCCGGCTAAGATTCCGGTCATTGCAGGAGAACAGGGCATCTGTGCAGGCTGCGGTGTGGCAACCCTGTCCATCAGCTATTATGATATTGGATACAAAGCAGGCGAAATGGCTTATGAAATCCTGGCAGAAGGCGCAGATGTGTCTGCAATGGAAATCGCAACAGCACCGGAAGTAACGAAAATGTACAATTCGGCTATCTGTGAGGAACTTGGACTTACTATTCCGGAAGGATATGAGAAAATTGCAGAATAAAAGCAGAAAGGATATGGGAAAATGATAACAGGTTATTTGGCATTAGACCCCATGGCCTTGCTGCGGGCGCTTCCCGGCAATGTGGCGCAGGGTCTGATATGGGGAATTATGGCTTTGGGAGTGTATATTACCTTCCGAATTTTGGACTTTGCAGATTTGACAGTAGACGGTTCACTGGCAACAGGAGGCGCAGTGGCTGTCATGCTGATTCAGGGCGGTATGAATCCGGCGCTTTCCCTGCTTTTTGCATTTCTGGCAGGTATGGCAGCAGGCTTTGTCACCGGATTTCTGCACACAGCGCTGGGAATTCCGGGAATTCTGGCAAGTATCTTGACCCAGATTTCTCTGTACTCTGTAAATTTGGGTATTATGGGAAAGGCGAACCAGAGTATTGGGCTGGGACAGAAAAATCTGGTGGCTTCCTCCAGATATGTGACTGCTGACGACAGTGTTTTCTTTTTTATTAAGCTGGTCTTAGGCTGTCTGATTTTGGTGGCAGTAGTGTATTGGCTTTTTGGTACAGAACTGGGTTCTTCTATAAGAGCTACAGGCTGTAACTCACAGATGGCAAGAGCACAGGGCATTAATACAAATTTTACAAAAGTCATTGCACTGATGATTTCCAACGGTCTGGTAGGTCTGTGCGGAGGTATTTATGCACAGTATCAGGGTTCTGCGGACGTCAATGCAGGCCGTGGCGCCATTGTTATCGGTCTTGCTGCCGTGATTATCAGCGAGGTTATTTTTGCGAAGCTGTGTGCAGGTAAAAAGATTGCCTTTGCCTATACCCTGTCTGCAGTTTTTGTAGGTGCAATTCTTTACTTTGTAGCTTATACCCTGGTATTGTGGCTGGGTGTAAAATCTGATTATATGAAACTGTTTTCCGCTTTTGTTGTGGCTGTTTTCCTGGCGATTCCTTATCTGAAGGGAAAATATGCAATGAAGAAGAGGAGGGCAAAATAATGGGATATATGCTGGAAATTCAAAACGTACATAAAACATTTAATCTGGGAACCATTAACGAAAAAGTTGCTTTAAACGGTGTAAATCTGAATCTGAATCCAGGAGATTTTGTAACCATTATCGGAGGAAACGGAGCAGGAAAATCCACGACTTTAAATGCCATTGCAGGGGTCTGGCCCATTGATGAAGGAAAGATTATTGTAGATGGCGTGGATTTGACAAGGCTTTCCGAACATAAGAGAGCCGTACATCTGGGCAGAGTTTTTCAGGACCCAATGATTGGCACAGCATCAACCATGTCCATTGAGGAAAACATGGCTATTGCAGCCAGAAGAGGAGAGCACAGAGGGCTTCGATGGGGCATTTCCCGAAAAGAGAGGGAGAAATATAAGGAGCAGTTAAAGGAGTTGAATCTGGGACTGGAGGAGCGGTTAAGCAGTAAGGTAGGACTGCTTTCCGGTGGTCAAAGACAGGCGATTACCCTTTTAATGGCTGCTATGAAAAAGCCGAAGCTGCTGCTTTTAGATGAACATACGGCAGCCCTTGACCCTAAGACAGCGGCAAAGGTACTGGAGATTTCGGACAAGATTATTGAGGAAAATCAGTTGACTGCCATGATGGTGACACACAATATGAAGGACGCCATTGCACACGGAAATCGTCTGATTATGATGCATGAGGGACGGGTGATTTACGATGTGTCAGGAGAAGAAAAGAAAAAACTGCATGTTTCTGACTTGCTGGCAAAGTTTGAGGAGGCCAGCGGAGGCGAATTTGCCAATGACAGAATGATGTTAGCGTAAAACTTGCAAAATTCCCTTTCTTTGGATATACTGTTTTATCAGAAACCAAAGGAAGGGAGTTTTTATGGAAACAAAAGAATTTCTGGAAAAACCCGTGAAGGGTTTGTTTTACCGTTATCTGATTCCTTCTATTATAGGAACCATGGTAACGTCTATTTATGTTCTGGCGGACACGATTATTATCGGTAAAGGGCTGGGAAGCGTGGCTATGGCTGCCCTGAATATTGCTCTGCCTATTTACAATATGTTCTTTGGCATTGGTCTGCTTTTTGGCGTCGGTGGTTCCGTACTGATGTCTGTATACCGGGGGCGGGCTATGAAAAAGGAAGCAGATGCCTACTACACAGCCGCCTTTTTTATGAATCTTTTGATTTGGCTGGTGTGCCAGGTACTGTGTACCGTGTTTATGGAAGATTTGGCATGGATTTTAGGCGGAACAGAAGAAACCATGCCCTATATTATGGACTACATTCCCTACATTATCTGGGGCATGGGCGGCTATTTTCTCTCTGCTTTTTTGCAGACTGTTGTCCGAAATGACGGCGCGCCCAAGCTTGCCATGAATGCCGTAATCGCAGGCGGTGTGACGAATATTATTCTGGACTATGTGTTTGTATTCCCTATGGAAATGGGAATGGCAGGAGCGGCCATTGCAACCGTTATCGGTTCCTGGCTGACTGTAGGAATTTTATTTTTCCATTTCTTTACAAAGAAGAATCAGTTGAAATTTAATTTTAAGGGAATCCGTCCTGTATTTATAAAAGAGATTGTGGTGAATGGATTTGCCAGCTTTCTGATTGAGGTTTCCGCGGGAATTACCATCTTTATTTTTAATCTGCAGCTTTTAAAGTATGTGGGCAATACAGGAGTGACGGTATTTGGCATTATCTGTAATGTTTCCATTGTGATTATGGGTCTTTGCAAAGGCGTAAACCAGGCGGCGCAGCCGATTATCTCTATTAACCACGGGGCAGGGAACAGGGACCGCGCAGAAGAGGTGCGGGGACTGGCAATGAAAAATTCTCTGATTATCTGCGCGGTTCCGGTGCTTTTGGGCATTGTTTTCCCCAATGTCTATACTTATATTTTCCTGAATCCGGATAAGGAAATCCTGGCGCTTTCTGCAGAGGCTGTGAGGGTATACTTTATAGGATTTATTTTTCTGTCTGTAAATATGGTGTATATTTCTTATTTTCAGTCAGTAGTAAAAAATGCACATGCGCTCCTTATTTGCCTTTTGAGAGGGTGTATTCTGGTGGTGGTGTTTGTGTATCTTCTGCCTGTATTTTTGGGCGTGACCGGAATCTGGCTGGCGTTTCTGGCGGCTGAGCTGTTTACCATGATTGTGGGAAAAATGATGATGAAGAAAGGGCTGAAGGTATAGGAGAAAAATTAGAATTCAGTTCCTCTTTTTCAGATATCTAAACGATTTGAATCTTGTTTTAACAAGGTTATGTGGAAGTCTTCTGAACTAAATTAAGAAAAAAGTTAGTACAAATTAAAGGAAAGCAATATAATTTATCGGAAAAAGAGCATAGGTTATATAGAAGAAGTGTATCTATTCATGGATTCTTAGCTTTGATGTTCTTTTTAGTTTTTCTGTTTTTTATAAAGAACAATAGCTTAGGGATTATTATCTCTTTGATTATTATTGTTATATTATATATTTTAAGAATTAAGAACAATTTACTACAAATAAAATAATTATAGAATTTTCCTCAATTAGATTATATTGTATCTTCTGTACAAACATTTGTAATTCAGGGATTGACAAACCAAAATCAGGTGCTATAATAAATTACGTTATTTGCATATTGTGCCAATCGAAGGGTGCAGGAAAGCGGCGAAATGCCCACCGAAGGAGTAATACTCTCAGGGGTCTTTGAGAAGACGGGACTGTATCTGGATGGCTCTCTGGAGAATCCCATATATGGGTGCCGAAGGTGTAAGCAGAAGGAAAACTTCTGTGAATCTCTCAGGCAAAAGGACAGTGAAGTTTTAAACAGTTGTATTTTTATGTTTCTTTTTGAAAGCAAAGAAGGATAAAAAAAACGGCTGCAAAAACGCATTTGCGCTTAAACTGAACTTGAAGAGAGGCTGTGGCAGGACGCAGAAGCCGGAATCGAATGTTCGATGCCGGCATGCAGATTGCAGCAGCCTTATTTTTTTCATTTGTTCTTCCAAACAATATGCTCTCATTCTGAAAAAAGGGAGATAGAAAAATGGAAATGGTAGCATCTGTTGTAGAAGTAGTAAACAAGTTTTTGTGGGATTACGCGCTTTTAATCCTGCTTCTGGGAACCGGAATTTTTTATTCCTTTCGTCTGAAATTCATTCAGGTACGAAAATTCGGCGCAGGAATGAAAAAGATGTTCGGAGGCTTTTCCCTTCACGGAAAGAGCAGTGAAAACGGTCTTAGTTCCTTCCAGGCTCTGGCAACTGCCATTGCAGCTCAGGTAGGTACCGGAAATATTGCCGGTGCGGCAACTGCCATTGCTTCCGGTGGTCCGGGTGCGATTTTCTGGATGTGGGTCAGCGCCTTTTTCGGAATGGCGACCATTTATGCAGAAGCCGTTATGGCACAGCACACCAGGGTAAAGGAAAACGGTGCGATTGTGGGAGGACCTGTATACTACATCAAATATATTTTTAAAGGAAAATTCGGGAAATTCCTGGCAGGCTTTTTCTCTGTTGCCATTATTCTGGCACTGGGATTTATGGGAAACATGGTACAGTCTAATTCTATTGGAAGCTCTTTTTCCACAGCTTTTGGCGTAGATCCTCTTGTAGTGGGCGTTATCATTGCACTGATTGCAGCCGTTATCTTTATTGGCGGAATCAATCGAATCGCAAGAGTGACAGAAAAGGTTGTACCTCTTATGGCTCTGGTTTACATTGTAGGCTGTCTGATTATTCTTTTCATGAATCTGGAAGGAACGGGAAGAGCGTTTCAGGATATCTTTGTGGCAGCATTTAATCCCAGCGCAGTGCTTGGCGGTGCGGCCGGTGTTACAGTGCAGAAGGCTATGCGTTTCGGTGTGGCAAGAGGTCTGTTTTCCAACGAAGCCGGTATGGGTTCCACACCTCATGCACATGCAACTGCAGATGTAAAACACCCGGGCGACCAGGGAATTATCGCCATGGTGGGTGTGTTTATTGATACTTTTGTAATTCTGACCCTCACAGCGCTGGTAATTCTTTCCACAGGGGCTTTGGCAAGCGGAGAAACTGCAGCAGCCCTGGCTCAGGTGGCGTTTGATTCTGCCTTTGGTTCTTTTGGAAAGGTATTCATTGCCATTTGTATGCTGTTCTTTGCCTTTACGACGATTATTGGCTGGTATTATTTCGGAGAGGTTAATGTACGCCATCTGTTGGGAAACAAAGCCGTAAAGATTTACGCTTTTCTGGTAGTTATCTGCGTACTGGTTGGCTCTGTTCTGAAGGTGGATCTGGTATGGAATATGTCTGATATGTTTAACGGACTTATGGTGATTCCAAACCTTATTGCGATTTTGGCATCTGTGAAGATTGTTGCGCGTCTTAGTAAGGAATATGAAAAGCAGATGTAAGCTTTCATTTTTATAGGACATTCGTTTTAAAATATGTTTCGGAAACAGTTGAAATATTTCCTGTTTTGATTTATTCTATAGTTTGGCGCGAAAAACGACAAAATTTTAGAAGGCTCAGGGAGGAAATGAAGATGTGTGAAAAAACCGTGTGCTTTCAGCACATAGATGAAATAAAGGAATTTGTGAATGCGGCATGCCGTTGCAGCTTTGACATTGATATTGTCCATGACCGTATGACCATTGATGCAAAGTCCATTCTGGGGGTTTTAAGTCTGGAGTACAATAAAAAGCTTTGTGTCAGATATGAACAGCCGGACGATGCGTTTGAAAGTGTCCTGGGAAAATTTGCAGTAGCATAAAAACAGACTGCACAGAGAAAAAATCCGGGCGGGGTGTTTACAAAGACTATAAGATGTGTTAGCATGATAAATATATGTAAACACAGTGACAAAGAGAGTACATGTATTTCTTATTTTACAGAGAAGCTTTTATATGCTGAGAGAAAGCGAATGAGGGTATGTGGAAGATGGCTTTTGAGAGGCGCACCGAAGTATGGTATCGTACCAAGGCTGCGACAGGTTCCGCCTGTTATAGCGGTAAGGTATGAACGTACCTGGTGAGGTCTGAACCGCAAGGAACAGATGAACAGAAGTGGTAACACGGGTGAATACAGCTCGTCTTCTTTGGAAACAGAGGAGGCGGGCTTTTTTTGTAATAGGAAATTACTGCGTAATGCTCCTATTACAAAAAACACACTTCGTGTGGAAATGCGCAGCTCGCGGAAAGGAAATTAGCCATACTCTCTTAGAACAGGAGGAAGAAAAGTGGATAAGAAGAAATATTATATTACAACAGCCATTGCCTATACATCAGGCAAACCTCATATTGGAAATACTTATGAGGCAGTGCTGGCAGACAGCATCGCAAGATTTAAAAGACAGCAGGGTTATGATGTCTTTTTCCAGACAGGAACAGATGAGCATGGACAGAAAATTGAATTAAAGGCAGCAGAAGCCGGTGTGACCTGCAAGGAATTTGTAGACAATGTGGCAGGAGAAATTAAGAGCATCTGGGATTTGATGAACACTTCCTATGACAAATTTATCCGTACCACAGACGAAGACCATGAAAAACAGGTGCAGAAGATTTTCAAAAAGCTGTATGACCAGGGGGACATTTACAAAGGCTATTATGAAGGTATGTACTGTACTCCCTGTGAATCCTTCTTTACAGAATCTCAGTTAGTAGACGGCAAATGTCCGGACTGCGGACGTCCGGTAACTCCTGCAAAGGAAGAAGCATATTTCTTCAGAATGAGCAAATATGCACAGCGTCTGATTGATCACATCAATACACACCCGGAATTTATTCAGCCGGTATCCAGAAAGAATGAGATGATGAACAACTTTCTTCTGCCGGGATTACAGGACTTATGTGTATCCAGAACTTCCTTTAAATGGGGAATTCCGGTAGATTTTGACCCCAAACATGTGGTCTATGTATGGTTGGACGCTTTGACAAACTATATCACAGGAATCGGTTATGACTGTGACGGAGAAAGCACAGAGCAGTTTAAAAAGGACTGGCCTGCAGACCTGCACTTAATCGGAAAGGACATTATCCGTTTCCATACTATTTACTGGCCGATTTTCTTAATGGCTCTGGATTTGCCGTTGCCGAAACAGGTTTTTGGACATCCATGGCTTCTGCAGGGTGACGGAAAGATGAGTAAATCCAAAGGAAATGTAATTTATGCAGATCAGCTTGTGGATTTCTTTGGTGTGGACGCAGTGCGTTACTTTGTACTTCACGAAATGCCTTTTGAAAATGACGGTGTGATTACCTGGGAATTAATGGTAGAACGTTTGAATTCCGAGCTGGCAAACACTCTGGGAAATCTGGTAAACAGAACTATTTCCATGTCCAATAAATATTTTGGAGGAGAAGTGAAAAACACCAATGTCTGCGAACCAGTAGATGAGGAATTAAAGGCAGTTGTACTGGGAACAAAGGCAAAAGTAGCGGCAAAAATGGAAGAGCTTCGAGTGGCAGACGCCATTACCGAAATCTTTACTCTGTTTAAACGTTGCAATAAATATATTGACGAAACCATGCCATGGGCTCTGGCAAAGGATGAAGAAAAGAAAGACCGTCTGGCAACAGTTCTCTACAACCTGGTAGAGGGTATCTGCATTGGCGCTTCTCTTCTGGAATCCTTTATGCCGGAAACTACAGAAAAGATTCTGGCACAGTTAAATGCAGGAAAGAGAACTTATGAAGAACTGGATACCTTTGGTTTATATCCGTCAGGCAATAAAGTGACAGAAAAACCGGAAATCCTCTTTGCCCGTCTGGACGTAAAAGAGGTGTTGGAAAAGGTAGAAGAAATGAGAGCAAAGGAAGCTGCTCAGAATGCACCGGAGGAGGCAAAGGAAGAAGCTCCTGTCATTGATATAGAAGCAAAAGAAGAGGTTACCTTTGACGACTTTATGAAAATGCAGTTCCAGGTAGGAGAAATCATTGCCTGCGAGGAAGTGAAAAAATCCAAAAAGCTGCTGTGTTCTCAGGTGAAAATCGGAAGCCAGGTAAAACAGATTGTGTCCGGAATCAAAGCACACTATAAACCGGAAGACATGGTGGGTAAAAAGGTTATGGTTCTGGTGAACTTAAAACCTGCCAAGCTGGCAGGAATCCTGTCAGAAGGTATGATTCTCTGCGCAGAAGGGCTGGACGGAGAGCTGGCGCTTATGACACCGGAGAAAGAGATGCCGGCAGGAGCGGAAATCTGCTAAAAGGTGGATATTGTGAAATGAGGGAACAGTATGGAAAGAGATCCGTTTAAGGAATATCTAAGAGAATCTGAACCTGACAAATGCAGAAAAGGATATGCCTGGAGTACAGCTATTGGACTTCAGGCAGTGGACGGTCTTAAACCTTCGGAATATTTGGTGGATACTGCTATTAGAAATATTGAAGGTGAAATTACTTTAAAAGAAGTCCAAAGCCTTCTCAATAGTTATTACGAAGAAAAACCGGTGGATTCAGAAAATATACGTACAGAAGAAGCGGATAAGGTATCTGCTCGAATAGCGGAGATATTATCCGAAACAGCGTTTTCTTTTTCTCCCAATGAATATATTTCCATTCATCGCAGGCTGTTTCGGGAAATTTACAGTCATGCCGGGAAAATACGAGATTATAACATCACAAAAAAAGAATGGATTTTAGACGGAGCAACGGTTCTGTATGGAAGCGCTTCGGAATTGAGGGCTACCCTCGAATACGATTTTTCTCAGGAGAGAGATTTTTGTTACAAGGGACTTTCCATGGACGAAATCATTCATCATCTTGCAATATTTGTTTCAAGGCTGTGGCAAATTCATGTTTTTGGAGAAGGCAATACAAGAACCACAGCCGTATTCTTCATTAAATATTTGAGAATGCTTGGTTTTTCAGCAACAAATGATATTTTTGCAGAAAACGCCTGGTATTTCAGAAATGCCCTTGTTCGTGCAAATTATACAAATTTGCAGAAAGGCATTTACGAAACAACAGAATATCTGGAGGCGTTTTTGAGAAATTTGCTTCTGAATGAAAAAAATGAATTGCGGAATCGGAATCTTCATATAGATGGAGTTTTGAGCATGAAAAAAATAGATATTGATGAAGAAAAAGTACACATTCAAGCTGAGAAGGTGGATATTCGAGAGAGAAAAGTACACATTCAGACTGAAAAAGTGGATATTGAAGAGGTGTTTGGGTTCAGAGCAGAGCATTTTTCTGATAAAACAAAAGGGCATATCTGCAAGCTGTTTAAGCAGTTTGGATATGAAGAAATTTTTGGCAGAAGTAAAGCTGCAGCACTTTTGGGACTTGGGGAGTCAGGCGCTTCTAAACTCCTTTCAAAACTGGCAGAGGCAAGACTTATAGAGCCGGTAGCCGGCCATGGAAAGGGAAAGTACAGATTTTTAAAAGAATAGACAAAAAACGAGAGGCTGTCGCAGGAAATGCAAAAGGGAAATGTCCCTGATTGCTGTTTTGCGGCAGCCTCTCGTTTGAATTTTATCGGAGAAATTTATACAACACGTCCGATGTCATAAACACTTCTGACACGGAGATTTTTTGCTTCGCCTCTTACAATTTTTACTCTTCTGGAACCTCCGTTCATGTCAAAGTAATTATCTTCCAGAACAAGGTCTTCATGTTCATTGAGAATTTCCACACTCTTTGCATAGGCGTCAGCCTGAACTACGATTTCATCGCCCTCTACGCTTACCTGCAGATTGGGATTCTCATAGGAGAAATATTTCGGGTAAGAGAAAATCACAGTTCCGGAGGAAATCACAGCCCCATTTTCCACTGCTTCATAGCTGACGTATTGACGGAACGCATCTGCTTCCGGCAGCAATACCTTGTCCAGCCACAGAGCAGAAAACGGAGCAACCGACACTTCTGCAGACTCCTCACGGACAACAGAGGCATCTGCATTTCGCAATGCCCAGCGCACAGTGAGTTTTTTCTCCTTAGAGGTTTCGTTGGTCACATTTAAGCGAATGGATTTCTCAAAGGTAAAGTGCTGGCGGTTCATATCTGCGCTGGCTGTCAGCCAATTTTGCTCTTCACAGGAAATCATCACAGGAGCAAAGAAGCGTTTGGCATAATAGTGCAGGGCTTTCCAGCGTCCGTAGTAGTCAATAGAGGACCAGGAGGTCACGGGCCAGCAGTCGTTTAACTGCCAGTATACAGCCCCCATGCATCTGCCCCGGTTTCTGCGGAAATGCTCTACGCCGTAGCGGATTCCGTCTGCCTGCAGAAGCTGGGAGGCATAAATCATAGAAGAAAAATCGTAGGGGTATTTGTAGGTCTGCTGCAGATAGCCCATGATTTTTCCGTTTGCAGCATTGTTTCTCTGATGCTTTTCCATTATGTAAGAGAAAATATTCCAATCCTGCGGCTCATCGCTGATGCCTTCTTTAATGGTTTCCAGAGAAGGGAATGCCTGGAATCCAAATTCTGAGAGGTAACGGAAGTAATATTTCCGGTATTCGGAAAACGGTTTGTTGCCGTGCCATACTTGCCAGAAATGTACATCGCCACGGTTTGGATCCTGCGGTTCGTCAAAAGAGCCCCCTGAGGAAGGGCTGGAAGGCCAGTAAAAGGTTTCCGGGTCATATTTTTGCAGTACGTTTGGAATAATGCGCTCGTACATAAAGAGGTAATCCCGAACTTCGGAGGGCTTGGATACCCATTCCCCGTCTTTCACAAAGGATTCCATCTCATTATTTCCGCACCACAGACCAAGGCTTGCATGGCGGCGGAGGCGTTTGATATTGTCAATAAATTCCCGGGTGATGTTTTCTTCAAATTCCGGTGTCAGTTCGTAGACTGAGCAGGCAAACATAAAGTCTTCCCATACAACTAGTCCCAGCTCGTCGCACAAATCAAAAAATTCATCGTCAGGATAATAGCCGCCGCCCCATACGCGGATACTGTTAAAATTCGCCAGCTTGGCGTCCATAAGGAGTTGTCGCCGTCTGTCAGAATCTATTTTCCCCAGAAGGTGTTCTTCCGGTATGTAGTCAGCTCCCATAGCGAAAAATTTAATTCCGTAGACGCTGGTAGGAATCGTGGTTGGGAAAGGTGTATTGTGGTTCTTTGAGTGCAAAAACCAGTTTTGGTTTAAAGATTGTTTTATCATAATATTCCTCCGATTTTTCTATAAAATATTTGAATAGTTTTAACCCATAGTAGCTTCCACGTAGACGTCTGTCTTGTCGGAATCAAAAGGTATGATATTTCCCTGTACAGCGACGCCGTCGACCAGGAGCGTGTGGATACCCTTTAAAAGACATCACCATTCAGGCATGGTCCCAGTTTCAGTACGGCATGTTTGAGGGCGTTTTTCTGGGAAATGAGAAATTCCCGAAATTGAATCAGCTTATTGACGAACTGGCGGAAAAGTATCAGGTGACGAATAATGCCATTGCTGTGGCGTGGATTTTAAGACACCCGGCAAGGATTCAGACCATTGTGGGAACAACGAATCGGCAGCGGCTGGCAGACATCTGTAAGGCTTCAGAGGTGAAACTGAGCCGTGAAGAGTGGTATGCGCTGTATATGGCGGCGGGGAAGGTGCTGCCGTAATGAAAATGTAAATGGATCATGGAAGCTAAGTAGTAATCAGAAGAAGCAAAAAGACAAATTGGTTTGATAAACAATTATCCAGCAGGAAAACTATGATTTTAGTTTTTCTGCTGTTTTTTTGTGAATTTAAAACTAGCCAATTTGCAGCAATTCTGTTAAGGTTGTATATTTTTTATCCAAAAATAACAAACAAAAACCAAAGAATCCTTTATTCTTTTGTGTAAAAGATTGGATTATTATATTTGTATAAGAAAAAACATAAATCTCATAGAAAAATGAGAAAAATGATGAAAAAAGAAAAGAGAAGAATGAAGGAGGGAGAAAATATGAGTCAGATTACACAAAGTAAAAGACGTGTTGGGAAGCTGAATATGAATAAAACATTTCCGTATCTGCTGATTGCTCCAACTGTAATTTTAATTGCGGCTTTTATGATTTATCCTATTTGCAGGGTATTTTATTTAAGCTTTCAGAATTACGATCTGACAAATATATTCAAAAATGGATTTGCAGGATTAAACAACTTTAAAGAATTATTTACAGAAGATGAGTTGTTCTGGGATTCCGCTTGGATTACTTTAAAGTGGGTTTTATCACAGGTTGTATTTCAGCTGATTTTTGGTATGATTGTAGCGCTGATTTTGAATCAGAAATTTAAAGGAAGAGGGTTTGCAAGAGCGATTTCTCTGGTTCCATGGGCAGTTTCTGGTGTACTGGTGACAATGCTTTGGACTTTAATGTACGATCAGAGTTCCGGTCTGATTAATGATATTTTAATAAAAACAGGTTTGATTTCAGAAAAAGTGGCTTGGTTAGCTGATAAAAACACCTTTTTTCCCGCAGTTATTATCGCAGAACTGTGGAGAGGAATTCCTTTTTTTGCCATTAATCTTTTGGCAGGACTGCAGTCAATTCCAGGAGATGTATATGAATCCAGTGCGATTGATGGCTGTGGACCGATGAAAAATTTTATTTATATCACGCTGCCATACTTAAAAGATAGTATTATCTTTGCAACGCTTCTCAGGGGCATCTGGGAATTTAACTCTATTGATATGATCTTTACCATGACAAACGGAGGTCCGATGAACAAGACCACTACACTTCCGATTTACATGATGAAAACAGCTATCATCAAAGGAAATTATGGATATGGGTCTGCCATCGGAGTGGTAGCATTTCTGTTTCTTCTGGTATTTGCAATCCTGTATATTAAAATGAGCGGATATGGAGGAGATGACAATGAATAATAAGAAAAAGAAAAAAATATACCGTATTTTTTATTTATACATACCGATTTTTATTGTTGTTGTCACGGTTATGATACCTTTTTTATGGGCTTTGTCCACGTCCTTTAAAACTCTGCCGGAATTTACAGCTGAAACCGTTCAGTATTTGCCTAAGTCACTGAACTTGGACAACTACCTGTATGTTTGGAACAAAAGCGGATTTTCCAAGTACTTTTTAAACAGCCTTTTGGTGTCCTTTACATCAGTTGTTATCATTATTATATTGTGTATTTGTAATGGTTATGCTCTGAGCAGATATAAATTTAAAGGAAAAGGATTTGTGACTATCCTGCTTCTGGGAACGCAGATGATGCCTGTTATTCTTTATCTGGTGCCATTGTTTTCCGTATTTAAGAACATGCATTTGATTGATAATTTGGCCGCTTTGGTTATTTTCAATATTGTCTTACAGACGCCATTTAATACATTACTAATGAGAAGTTTTGTCAGTGGTATTCCAAAAGAGGTAGATGAAGCAGCCATGGTCGATGGGGCTGGAAAGGCAACGATTATGTTTAAAATTATTACACCAATGTTGAAGCCTGGAATTGTAGCGGTTAGTGCCTTTGCATTTATTGGCTGTTGGAACGAATTCCTAGTGGCATTTACCTTCATTCAGACACAAGTAAAGTTCACTATTCCAGTTGGCCTGAAGTCCATGATTGGAGAATATTCCATCAACTACCCTGCGCTGGCAGCAGGAAGTATCATTGCCTTGATTCCGCCGGTTATTTTGTTTGCATTTATTCAGAAATATCTGATTGCCGGATTAAGCAATGGAGCCGTAAAAGGATAATAAAATAAAAAAATATAAAGGAGGATTTATCAAATGAAAGTGAAAAAAGCAGTAGCAATGTTTCTGTCAATAACTATGACTGCAGGTCTGGTATTGACAGGCTGTGGGGGAAAGGGTAGCGAAAAAGCTGCAGACGGAAAAGGCGAAGAAGGCGGAGAGATCACAGTTTCTTTTTGGGCAGCAGCCGTAACAGAAGAACGGCAGGAGTTTTTTGATTGGTTCGCAGACTATGTACATGAAGTATATCCGGAAATTACTGTTGACATGTTGGGAGTTCCTGGAGATCTGTCTGATTATCGTCAGAAATTAGATGTTGCGATCCAGGCTGGGACTGCACCAGACATTACCAATGACTTTAGACCGGAACTGGTAACAAATGGATATTATGAAAATCTAAATGAATATTTTGAATCATGGGAAGATAAAGATTTGGTAAATGCAGAGCTTATTGAATCTAATAAAACTTATGATCCTACGGGTGAAGGTTTATATGCTCTTCCTTACAGTTCTCAAACATGGAATATGTGGGTAAGACCGGATTGGTTACAAGAAATAGGAATGGCTGTGCCTACAAATTGGGAAGATTTCTTTACGGCAGTAGAAAAAATGACAGACAAGGGAAGTGACAAATATGGACTTTGTATCCGAGGCGGAGCAGGAAGTGCTAATACGTTGGAAATGTTAATGTATGCATATTCCGGTATTACAAATTATTTTGATGAAGATGGAAAATCTACCATCAATGATCCGAAGAATGTAGAATTTGTTCAGAAATATCTGGTAGACAGTTACAATGTTTACACAGCACAGGACGATTTGACAAAAGGCTGGGCTGATTTAGCCAATGCATTCCAGTCAGGAAAAGCAGGAATTGTTGTACATAATTTAGGATCTGCCGCTTCTATGGTAACTGCTTTTGAAGAAGATTATAGTAAGTTCCAGGCAGCGAAATTTCCGGCTTGTGATGATGGTTATGTAGTACACCCAGGGCTGATGCCGTTAGGATTGTCTATGAATTCACAGTCTGAGCATAAAGATGCTGTATGGAAGGTTATGACTTTGTATCTGAGTAAAGAAGTAAATGAAAAATATTGCGAATTATATGGTGAAATTCCGGCCAACAAAGAAGCAGTAGAGGCCAGCTTCTTTAAAGATTCGCCTTATATGAGTGTGGGTGTAGATATTGAAACTAATGAAAATGTAAAATTCAATGACACGCCTTATTATCTTCCGACCTACTCTAATATTCAGGCTGATATGGAAGCTAACATTCAGGCCGTTATGTCTGGAGAAATGACACCACAGGAACTTTTAGATACATGGGCACAAGCATTGGAAGAGGCTTATAATGACTATCAGACATCTATGAAATAAAAATTTTTGTCCTCTAGGTACTATGAAAAAGGGAAATGCTGTTTGAGGCACTTCCCTTTTTTATGAGTAAGAAAAAATAAATGTCTGGATTTTGAAACAGATATGTTATGCTATAGGCAGAACAATAGGATGGGAGGAGAATATGAGCAGGATAGGAAGGGCAGGATTTAAGAAACAAGTCATGTTTGTATTGACTATAAGCAGTTTTATAGGAGCCTTGATTATCGGAGGGGCAGTTTATTTTTTCGAAACTCATCAGGTGAAAAAAAATGCAGCATATCTGATTCAGAATACGACCCGTCAGGCAGCAGTTATGCTTAATGACCGTTTGAATTTGGTTTTTACCCAATATAATAAAATGACGGATAAAACTAGTTTATGGAGATTGGTGAATCAGACTTACCAGGAAGAAGATTCTCCTCAGAAATATAAAGATATTCTGGAATGTTATCGTGATATGAAAGAAATTTATTCTGCTAATAGTGAAATTATGGATTCGCTTTATTTTGCTACTAGTGATGGAACTAGTATTCCTTTATATAAAGATATGATTTTTGAAAAACGTAAAATTAATCTGGAAGATATGTTTCAGAAGAACTATGAGGAAAATTATGGTTATTATTGGCTGAATAAGCATGAGGATCAGGTGTTTCCAACTAGAAAACCTCGATATGTGGTGAGTTTAATTCAGTGTTTTAAAAACACTAAGGGAGAAGCTGCAGGTTATATGGTCTTGAATTTTAAAAGCAGCTATATAGAGAAGCTGTTGGAAAAGGCGCAGATCAGTGAAAATGGTTATATGATGCTGCTTAGTGATGATGGATTTTTGGGAGGGACTCATGTAGAAGAAAAATATAGATTATCAGAGAAAACTATTAGAGAAATTCTGCATAAAGAAAATGAAAATATGGAAAAAGAAGGGTTTTCCATTTATCAGGTACCTTTGGAAATCAATGGTTGGATTTTGGTTTCAGTAGTACCAGTGGGAGATTTAGTCAGTTCTTCCAGACAATTTCTTGTGATTCTCGGTATTACGATTTTGATTATTCTCCTTATTGCAGGAATTTTCTCCCTGGTCAGTGCGAGTATGATTACTCGACCGATAGAGAAGCTGACAGAACGAGTAATTGAATTTCAGACCAATCAGAATGTTTCCTTTCCGGTGGATAAAAATATGGGATATGAAATGAGGATTCTGGCAGAAGGATTATCCAAACTGAAAGAAAGGGTAGAAGAGTTGCTCAGACAGGTCAAAGAAGAACAGGAGGAAAAGTCTAAATTGGAACTTCTAATCGTTCAGGAACAGATTAAGCCTCATTTTCTGTATAATACTCTTTCGTCCATCAAGCAGTTGATTAGCATGGAAGAAAATCAAAAGGCAGAAGACATGTGCGAAGCCCTCTCAAGGTTTTATCGACTGGGATTGAGTGATGGTCGAGATTTTATTACAATTCAGGAAGAAGCAGAACATGTAGAAAATTATTTGCTTATTCAAAGATATCGTTATGCAGCAAATTTTGATTATAGTATTAACATTGCAGATGATATATTAAAAGTGAAATTGTTAAAATTATCTTTGCAGCCTCTTGTGGAAAATGCTATTTATCATGGGATTAAGAAAAAAGAAGAGTTTGGCACCATTGTTATTTCCGGATACGAAGAAAATGATTTTATTTATTTAAAGGTGTTTGATGATGGTATAGGAATGTCAGAAGAAGAATTAAAGGAATTACAGACTGCAGTAGGGAGGGGGAAAGTAAGAGAAGAATCGAATCATTTTGGATTGCGGAATGTAAATCATCGTTTGAAACTCTATTTTGGAGAAGAAGCTAAATTGGTTTTTGAGAGTACATATGGAATGTATACTCAGGTAACCATGGTTTTGCCAAAGACAAAGGGGGAAAAAGAATGTTGAAATTGATGATTGTAGATGATGAAGAAATACTAAGGAATGGACTGGTTTACAATATACCCTGGGAAGAGAGAGGTCTTCAAATTGTAGGAACCGCCCGAAATGGTAAGGAAGCAGTAGAAAAAATTCCACTTTTAATGCCAAATTTGATTTTATCAGATGTACAAATGCCGTTTATGAATGGGTTAGAACTGGCAGAGTATGTGTCTAAGACTTATCCTTATATCAAATTGATTTTGTTGACAGCTTTTGAAATTTTTGAATATGCACAGAGAGCGCTGAAGTATGGGGTGACTTCTTATATTCTGAAATACGAGAGCAATGAAAAGATTTTGGAAGAGGTAGAACAGGCTGCAGAGAAATATCTGAGAGAACAGAAGGCTCAGGAACTGGTCCGAGAAGGAAGAAAACATATGAACGATAGTTTGGCAAGAGATCTTTGTTGGGAATCTATGAGTAAAAAAGAAATCAGAGAACGAATGGAAGAATGTAGATGGGAAAAAGAAGGAGTACAGTATGTGGTCTTGATGTTTCAGTTTAAAGATACAGGAAGAGAGAGAATGTTGGAACGATTAAATCATACCAGGAATCTGGTGGAAAAACTGGAGGAGGAACTTAAGAAATATCGGTTGACTACTTATAGCTTTTTCGATGGCAGTAATACAATTTTTCTGGCAGAGCAAAAAGAGGAAAAGGATTGGGATACCATCTTGGAAACACTGGAAATAACTATCAGAAATCTTGAGAAGAAAGAAAAAGTGGAGATTTTGTGCAGTACAGACTGTGCTGAAAACGATCCGGGACAAATTCATATCCGATATCAGCACGCAAAAGAAGCTTTGGAGAAAGAAAAACTTTTGGTGCGTACAGAATATTCACCAAGAATTGTTCGGTATGGGACTTCGCGCCATGGACAAGGACAAGGAGCCGAAATTATAGAGAAGATTAAAAAATTTATTAAAATACATTATGGGGAAGAAAAGCTATCTCTGAATATGATTGCAGACGAGGTGTTTCTGACCTCCAATTACATCAGCACATTGTTTAAAAAGCAGGAAAATATGACTATCGGTGATTATATTATGAAAGTAAGGATTTCCAGAGCTCAAGAACTTTTAAATAGCACAAACTATAAGACGTACGAGATAGCAAATTTGGTAGGATATACAAATTCGCAGTATTTTAGTGTTTTGTTTAAGCGGATTACAGGGTACTCTCCTACAGAATATAAGCAGGAACAAAAAAACAGAGGTGAAGAATTATGAGAAGTGTAAAAAATCCAGTTTTAAAAGGTTTTAATCCAGACCCTTCTATTATGAGAGTGAAAGGGGATTATTATTTGGCAGTGTCTACTTTTGAGTGGTATCCAGGAGTTACGATTTATCATTCCAGGAATCTTTCAGACTGGGAATTTATAGTTGCCCCTCTTGAAGAGGTGCATATGGATTTGCGGGGAATTGATTCTGCATGTGGGATTTGGGCACCAAATCTGACCTATGACCAGGGAACGTTCTATCTGGTTTACACAATTGTGTATACCAATCGTTCCAGATACAAAGATACTCATAATTTCCTGGTAACAGCAACAGATATTCGAGGACCTTGGTCAGAGCCGGTTTATTTAAACTGTTCCGGATTTGATCCGTCGCTGTTTCATGATGATGATGGAAGAAAATGGTTAGTGAATATGACTATTGACCATCGGGCGGATAGAGAAAGGTTTAGCGGAATTGATATTCAGGAATACAATGAGCAGGAGAAAAAGGTAAGTGGACCGATATACCGGATTTTTAAGGGGACAGAGATTCATACTACAGAAGGGCCTAATTTGATGAAAAAAGATGGCTATTATTATCTGACTTGTGCAGAAGGTGGTACAGAATTTGGACATTGTGTGACTGTAGCAAGATCTAAAAATATTACAGGTCCTTACGAGGTAGATCCGAGAAATCCAGTGTTGTCTTCCAAAGCAGAGGAATCTTATCCGATTCAAAGAGCGGGCCATGGACAGTTGGTGCAGGCACCAGATGGAACTTGGTATATGGCCCATTTGTGTTCAAGACCTGTGCAGGGCTGCAGTATTTTAGGAAGGGAAACGGCTATCCAAAATATCATTTGGACTAAAGAAGGCTGGTTTCAAATCCAGAAAGGAGGAAGACTTCCTGATTCAGAATTTTTTGTTTTAGAAGATATAGAAGAAAATTCAGCCTATGTTTTGGGGAAGGAAGATTTTGACCAGGAAGCGATTCCATGGGAATTCTTGACTTTGAGAGAGCCAGCTGAGAAGTGTGGGATTACACTTTCGGAGAGAAAGGGCTGGTTGCGGATTTATGGAGGAAATTCTTTGTCTTCAAAATATAAACAGGGATTTTTGGCCAGAAGGCAACAGGATTTTTCTTTAGATTGCACAGTGAAAATGGAATTTCTTCCAGAACGATATCAGCATATGGCTGGCTTAGTTTGTTACTATAATTATGATAATTATCATTATCTGAGAGTAAGCAGAGATGAAAAATTGGGTGTGTGCATCTGTGTGACTTCTGTGGAAAATAGAAAAATTACAGAATCGAAATGTGTAAAACTTCCGGAAGACACCAATCTTCACTATTTAAAAGCTCAGATTCGTAGAGAAAATCTTGAATTTTTTTATTCTCCGAACGGGACGGAATTTGAAAAAATAGGGATTACGTTGGATATGAGAATATTATCTGATGAGCGTGTAAATGGGAATGGATTCACTGGAGCCATGATTGGTATGGCGTGTCAGGATTTGCAGGGAGATGGCTGTTACGCTGATTTTGATTGGATAAAATACGAACCAAAAGAAAATTAGGGATTGACAATCACCTTTTTGTCCTTTATTATTCTCTTTAATGAAAGGGAGTAGCTGGCACCACAAGGTGTTTACGGCGTCGTCAATCTCGATGAGAGTATTCTCGTCCGTGTCGTGATGAAACAGCGAGACTTTTATTGCATAGCAGACTGTGCAGTAAAGGTCTTGCTGTTTTTTATTTCACAGGAAAGCGTGTTCTTTCCTGCGATAAAAAAGACCTTTACGAAGCACACTATAAAAACAGAGTCCTGAGAAGGCTCAAAACGAACGGAGGAAAAAGCATGAAAGAGTATTATCAGATGTCACGAGCAGAAGCCCAGAAAACTGTGAATGGCAGCACCCACCCTTTAAGCGAGGACCAGATTAAGAAAAATCAGCAGAAATATGGTCCGAATGCCCTCGTAGAGGAAAAGAAAAAATCTATACTTCAGATTTTTCTGGAGCAGTACAAGGACTTTCTGGTTATTATCCTGATTGTGGCAGCCATTGTATCCGGACTGCTGGGCGAAACAGAAAGCGCCATTGTTATTCTGGTGGTTATCACCATGAACGCAATTTTGGGAACTGTTCAGACGGTAAAGGCAGAACAGTCCTTAGACAGTTTAAAGGCCATGTCGGGACCGGAAGCAAAGGTATTCAGAAACGGCGATGTGATAAAAGTGCCGTCTTCAGAAGTTACCATTGGTGATATTGTTATGCTGGAGGCAGGTGATTACGTTCCGGCAGACGGACGTATTCTGGAAAACGCCAGTCTGAAGATTGATGAAAGCGCCCTGACGGGGGAAAGTCTTGGCGTAGAGAAGACAGAAGAAGCCATCAGCGGAGAAGTGCCTCTTGGCGACAGAACCAATATGGTATATTCCGGCAGCTTTGTTTCCTACGGAAGAGGTTCTTTCCTGGTAACAGCTATTGGTATGGAAACCGAGGTTGGTAAGATTGCCAAACTTTTGAAGAGCACTTCTGAGAAGAAGACTCCGCTGCAGATGAACCTGGACAACTTCGGACAGAAGCTTTCTATTTTAATCCTTGTGTTCTGTGCAATCCTGTTTGGAATCAGCGTATTCAGAGGAGAATCCATTGGAGATGCCTTCCTCTTTGCAGTTGCCCTTGCAGTAGCGGCAATTCCGGAAGCGTTAAGCTCTATTGTAACCATTGTGTTGTCCTTTGGTACACAGAAAATGGCGAAAGAGCATGCCATTGTCCGTAAGCTGCAGGCAGTAGAAGGTCTGGGAAGCGTGTCCATTATCTGTTCAGATAAGACAGGAACATTGACACAGAACAAGATGACAGTGGAATACTACTATGTAGATGGAAAAGAAATTCCGGCAGAAGCCATTGACCTGGAAGACGATGCTCAGAAACAGCTTCTGCGCCACAGTATTTTATGTAACGACTCTACCAACAAAAACGGTGAGGAAATCGGTGATCCCACAGAAACAGCCCTGATTAATCAGGGAGATAAGCTGGGTGTTCCGGCAGAAACCGTAAGGGAAAAATATCCGCGTTTCAGCGAAGTTCCTTTTGACAGTGACCGAAAGTTGATGTCTACCCTGCATACCTTAAAAACAGGCTCTACCATGGTGACAAAAGGTGCGGTAGACGTGCTTTTAGGCAGAGTAACTACCATTCAGAAAAACGGCAAGGCAGAACCTGTTTCTCAGGCAGATATTCAGGAGATCGAAGAGCAGAACCAGAAATTCTCCAGAAATGGTCTGCGTGTACTGGCATTTGCCTATAAGAGCGTACCGGAAGGTACCACCCTTACCGTAGATGATGAAAAGGATATGACCTTCCTTGGATTGATTGCCATGATGGACCCGCCGAGAGAGGAATCCAAGGCTGCAGTTGAAGAATGTATCAAAGCCGGCATTAAACCGATTATGATTACAGGTGACCATAAGGTAACAGCAGCAGCCATTGCAAAGCGTATCGGTATTTTGAAAGATGAATCCGAGGCCTGTGAAGGCGCTGTGATTGAAAACATGACAGACGAAGAACTGAAAGATTTCGTAGAAGGAATTTCTGTCTATGCCCGTGTTTCACCGGAACACAAAATTCGTATTGTCAAGGCATGGCAGGATAAGGGAAATATTGTATCCATGACCGGCGACGGTGTAAATGATGCTCCTGCTCTGAAACAGGCTGATATTGGTGTGGCAATGGGTATCACAGGAACAGAGGTTTCCAAAGATGCTGCATCTATGATATTGACAGATGATAATTTTGCGACTATTGTGAAAGCAGTAGAGAATGGACGTAATGTTTATAAAAACATTAAAAGCGCCATTCAGTTCCTGCTTTCCGGAAACTTTGCAGGTATTCTGGCAGTGCTTTACGCTTCTATAGCAGGTCTTCCGGTACCGTTTGCACCTGTGCATCTGTTGTTTATCAACCTTTTGACAGACAGTCTTCCGGCAATTGCCCTGGGACTGGAGCCTCACAGCAAAACGGTTATGAACGAAAAGCCAAGACCAATGAATGAGTCCATTCTGACAAAAAATTTCCTTTCCAAGATTGGAATCGAAGGTCTGGTAATTGGTATTATGACTATGATTGGTTTCTATATCGGATATCAGGAAAGTCCGCTTCTGGCGTCTACCCTGGCATTCGGAACTCTGTGTACTTCCCGTCTGGTACATGGATTTAACTGTAAAGCAGACGAACCTGTATTATTTACAAAGAGATTTTTCAATAACGTTTACCTGGCAGGAGCTTTTGGAATCGGTGTGCTGCTCATTACAGCTGTTATGACAGTTCCGTGGCTGCACAGCATTTTCCAGGTACAGACTCTGAACCTTACACAGCTTTTGATTATGTACGGTTTATCTCTTGCCAACCTTCCGATTATCCAGTTTATTAAATGGGTTCGTAAGAAAATCGGAAAATAAAAGATTCCGGGGAGGGTATTTATGGAATTTAATAAGAAAAACATGAAGAATATGATGTTTCTGATTGTTTTTGCAGTCTTGTTTTATGTAGGAGTGCAGAGAATTGAAAATCTGGCGGCAGGATTTGTGTTTGTGGGCAGAATTGTCTTTCCTTTTATTCTGGGCGGCGCTATGGCATTTATTTTAAATCTGCCTATGAGTTTTCTGGAAAAAAGGCTGTTTGGAAAAGTCAAGAAGAGAAAACTGGTAAGACTGGCAAGTCTGGTGCTTTCCATTCTGTTCGTGCTGGTGGTGATTCAGATTGTGCTTCTGGTAGTGATTCCGGAGGTTGGAACAACGGTTGCCAGCATCAGCAACAACATCGAAGCGCTTCTTCCGGAATTGCAGAAATGGGCGGTAAGTACCTTCCCGGACAGTGAGGAAATCTCACTGTGGATTCAGAGCCTTGAATTTAACTGGGATAAAATTATTCAGACAGCCATTGATTTCCTGAAAAACGGAGCCGGAAATGTATTAAATTCTACCTTTACAGTGGCAAAAACCGTGATTAATTCTCTGATGAATTTCTGTGTGGCATTTGTTTTTGCCTGCTATATTCTGCTTCAGAAAGAAAAGCTGTCTGTGCAGGTGAAAAAGGTGCTGTATGCGTTTGTGCCTGTAAAATTTGTAAAGAAAACTTTAAAGGTGGCTTCTTTAAGCTATAAAACCTTTGCCAATTTTGTGACAGGACAGTGTCTGGAAGCCGTGATTCTGGGAACTATGTTTTTTATTGCCATGAGCCTTCTGAAATTCCCGTATGCGCTTTTGGTCGGCGTTGTCATTGCCTTTACTGCGCTGATACCGATTTTCGGAGCGTTTATCGGCTGTGTGCTGGGAACTTTTCTGATTTTTGTTTCCAACCCCATGCAGGCAATTGGTTTTGTGATTTTATTCCTGGTGCTGCAACAGATAGAAGGAAATCTGATTTATCCTCATGTAGTGGGCGGTTCGGTAGGACTTCCTTCTATCTGGGTGCTGGTTGCCGTTACCGTGGGCGGAAGCCTTATGGGAGTCGTGGGCATGCTGATTTTTATCCCGCTGTCTTCCGTGGTCTACGCTTTATTCAGGGAAATGGTATACAAAAGACTGAAGGAGAGAGGAATCCATGATATTTGAAACACACGCACATTATGATGACGAAGCTTTTGAAAAAGACCGGGACTTACTTCTGAAATCCATGCATGCAGAAGGCGTGGGAACTATTTTAAATGTTGGCGCGTCTTTTCAGGGAGTTCTGGATACCGTAAAGCTGACAGAGCAGTATCCCTTTGTGTACGGAGCTGTGGGTATTCACCCGGACGAGGTAGGCGTGCTGGACGAAGAAAAAATGAAGGCGCTGCGTGGTTTCTGCGATTTGGAAAAAATCGTGGCAATCGGCGAAATCGGTCTGGATTATTACTGGGACAAGGAAGGACGGGACGTGCAAAAGAAGTGGTTTGTGCGTCAGATGGACCTTGCCAAGGAAACAGACTTGCCTGTTATTGTACACAGTCGGGACGCGGCAAAGGACACCCTGGACATTATGAAGGCAGAGCGGGCAGATTATTTAAGAGGCGTGATTCATTGTTATTCCTACTCGAAAGAACAGGCAAGAGAATACATGAACATGGGATATTTTCTTGGCATTGGCGGCGTGGTGACTTTCAAGAATGGAAAGAAGCTAAAGGAAGTAGTGGAGTATGCACCCCTTGATTATCTTCTGCTGGAAACAGACGCGCCTTATCTGGCGCCGGAACCACACAGAGGGGAGCGGAACTGTTCTGCTTATTTGACCTATGTGGCAGAGATGATAGGAGAGATAAAAGGCGTTTCCGCGGAAAAGGTCATAGAAGTGACACGGAAGAATGCAGAGAACTTGTTTGGAATAAAATAGGAATGGGAAAAGCTGTTGCTAAAACTGTCAAAGAAGTAGTTTTGGCAGCAGCTTTTGACTTTCCGGAGCCTTAAGAAGCTCCCTCTTCTCCTTTCATTTTCTGGATATATTCTTTTGGTGTCATTTTTGTATATTTTTTAAACAGATGGCTGAAATACTGGGGATTATTTCCGCACCCAACCTGTTCTGCAATAGTATAAATTTTCTCAGCGTCGCAGTTAATCAGAAGCTGTTTTGCCTTTTTGATACGCAGTTCATTGAGATAGGCAGAAAATTTAATTCCTGTCTGCAGGACAAACTGACGGCTGACATAGTCCACATTCATAAAGAGCTGGTTTTCTACAATCCATTTCAGGGTCAGATTACAGTCGCCGATATGTTCGTTGGTATAGTCCAGAATCTCCTGGATAAAGGGTTTTAGATTCCCCCCGCTGATAACCGGAGCCGGATACAATACTTCCAGTTTTTCAAAAAGAAAGTCGCAGATTTCCTGATTAGAGGATACGGAAGCAGCGAATTTCATAAAGTTCGTTAATTCGGCAGCAGGCAGGGAAGTGAAAGTCTGCATGGCTCTCAGCAAAAGACTGTTTACCAGAGAGCGGAGAAAGTCTAAATCCTTTACAGAAAGCAAAAGTTGCTTCAATTCTTCAAGAAGATTTTTGTGTGCGGTTTCCTCGGTTTCTTTTGCCAGACAGTCAGAAATTTCCAGGGTTTTCTGAAATACATAATTATAATTACAGATAGTAATGGGGTGAGTCCCGGAATACAGATAAATGGTTTCATAACGTTTTACCTTCCGACGCAGAGTTTCCAGAAGAGGAAGAAGGGCGTCATAGGTTTCTTCCAGAAAGGAACAGGGCGTTTGGGGCATTTTTTCTTCCAGAAAGGAGCCAAGCTCTGGTAAGAAGGAAGCGCCTTCGGGAGGTTCTGCAAAGAAAAATACAAGAGTATTTTTCACATAAATATAGGCAAAGGAAGCCGTAATCCCGTAGGATTTGAAAAAGGATTGTATCAGGGAGATACAGGAGCTGACAAAGACCTCTTCCAGGAAAAACACATAGCATAAATGATAGGGCGTATGGTAAAAGTCCAGGTAAGATTCATAAAGAGGCGGCAGCTTTTCTGTTGGCAAATCTGAGGATAAAAGCTGAAGTAAAATATTATACATCAGATTTTTTTGCAGATATTCTCCGGAAAACAGAGGATTTTGTCCTATATTTTGAGAGGGAAGCTGTCTGTAATGCTCTTTTATAGCGTCCTGCACTGCCTCTATGATTTCCTGTTCATTACAGGGTTTTAAAATATAATGTTTGATACCATACCGCATAGCTTCTCTGGCATAAGAAAAATCGTGATATCCGGAAAGAATAATAAATTGGATATTGTCCCGATTTTGGGTGATTTTCTGTATCAGTTCCAGCCCGGATAATTTCGGCATATTAATATCTGTAAGCACAATGTCCGGATACTCGTCTAAAATGGCGTCATAGGCCTCCAGTCCGTTTTTGCATACGCCCACCACTTCTATATTCAGACTTTTCCAGTCTATAATACTGCACATGGTTTCCCGAATGATTTTTTCATCGTCAGCAATCAGTAATCGAAGCATGTCCGTTTCTCCTTTTTTCCTCCGTTCCTGTCAGGTACGGTTATTTTTACAGTTGCAAAATTTTCTTCGTTGATAAATTCCAGACTGCAGGCATCTCCAAATGCAAGTTCCAGTCGTTTGTGAACATTTAAAATACCAATGCCAAATCCGTTTGGAAGGATTTCCTTTGAAAGCAGTTTTTCTAAAAGATGCTCTTCAAAACGGGATTCCGTGTTGGAAACAGTGATGACAATACCGCAGAGTTCCTGATGAGCCTGAATGGAAATAAAGCATTCATCGCTGTCATCTTCCAGGGTATAGTGAATGGCGTTTTCAATCAGAGGCTGCAGGGTAAACTTGGGCAGATAAGTATCCAAAAGCTCAGGCGGTATGTTTACCTTGTATTGGAGGGTGTCCTCAAACCGGATTCCCTGAATGTTCATATAGTATCTTACCAGTTCCAGTTCCTGCGCCAGGGTGGAGTCCTTGTTTTTCCGGCTGAGAGTAATCCGCAGCAGTTTGCCCAGTGATTCGGTCATCAGGGAAATGGGTTCATCTTTTAACAGCTTGCCTCTCCAGTTTATGGTCTGCAGAGTGTTATACAGAAAATGAGGGTTAATCTGCATTTCCAGAGCTTTTAACTGAGATTCCTTCGCCAGCAGCTTGTTTTCATAATTTTCCCGGATAAGGGTTTGTATTTTCAGTGCCATGGAATCAAACTGCTGGTGAAGCAGACCGATTTCATCATAACGATTTTCATAAGAATAAGGACAGTGGATAATTTCAAATTTTTCATTGCCAAATGCCTTAATTTTTGTGATTAATAAATCAAAGTGTGCCACCAGAGGTTTTAGAAGCGCTTTGGTGAGCAAAATACAGAGCAGAAGGCTGCAAAACAAAAGAAAAATAAAAAGCTGTTGGAAAAACCGGAAATTTTTGTACATGCTTTCATAAGGAGAAAGACAAAAGTAATCCCAACCGGTAGCTGCAATACGTCCTCGTATGGTAAAGTAGCGTTTTTCGGCTATTTTTTGAATAGAGTATTCTCCGTCTGGAATCTGCTCCAGGGCAGATTTTTGATAATCCTTTAAGGCAGGCGGCGCATAGAGGGTTTGGCTGTCCTCACATAAAATATAAGAAACAGAATCCTGTGTCCGGTTTGGAGCAGAAATATCTTCTATCATATTTTTGATGTTGACATTAATAATCAGTACCCCCAGTTCGTCCAGTTTCAGATGCTCAATCCTTCTAAGACTTCTCACCAGAAAAATTCCATAAGTATCGCAGTAATCCGTAATCCAGCAAAGTCGTCCGTCTTGTACCCGGGCAGTTTCGATTAGTTCTTTCTGCAGTTCAGGAGGAAGAACGTGAGAGTCAATACCAGAGGACAGGACGGAAAATTTATTGTTGACTACCTGTACATAGTCCACATAGTGGGACTTATATTTCTGATAGTAGGTATTTAATGTTGCGTGAATCCGGTTATACGCATCAGAAGGAATCTTATTTTCTTTCTGGTCTTTGCTTTCTGAAAGAGCGGTCTGCATGGTAGAGTCTTCCAGAATAAAGTTTGCCATACCCTGTACGGACTGAAGATTCCGGGAAATATCTTTAGCAGAATAGGAGAGCAGTTCTCCGGAAGTCTGGTACAGCATATGGTTGCCGGAGCGGATAATCAGGAGAAAGCCTGCAAGGATAAAAAATGCAAACAAAAGAATACCCGGAAGCAGCATCATTAAAAATTTCTTTGATAAAGGTGCATTTGCAACTTTTTCTCTTATTTTACAAAACATAAAATTTGCCTCATCTTTCTTAACTAACGGTGTTGTTATTATAGCAATAAATACGAAAAAAACCAATCTGAGAGCAAAAAATGCACGGTTTCGTCTAAAAAGAACTAGGTTTTGTTTCTTTCTTCTAAAGAAAAGATTGTCTATAATAAAAATCACAAAACGACGTCGTGAGAAAATGTGAGGAAAAGAGGTTGAAGAGATTATGAAAAGAAGAATATTAGCAGTGGTTTTAGGTATGGCTATGGTGTGCAGCATGGCAGCCTGCGGCGGAAGCAGCGGTGAGAAGGAAAGCAATGATGCAAAAAAAGAGGATTCCGGGAAAATGACCTTTGCCTGGTGGGGAAATCAGGTGAGAAATGAGCGTACCAGCAAGATTCTGGAAATGTATTCCGAGGAAAATCCGGGCGTGACTTTTGACGGACAGTTTTCTGAATGGAATGATTACTGGAACAAGCTGGCAACTGCGTCAGCAGGACATACCATGCCGGATATTGTACAGATGGATTTGCAGTATTATGACCAGTATGTAAAGAACGGACTGCTTCTGGATCTGACACCGTATATTGAGGACGGAACTCTGAATCTGGAAGATGCGGACGAAAGCATTCTGGAATCAGCAAAAGTAGATGGAAAAACCTATGCAGTATGTAATGGCGTCAATGCGCCGGCGCTTCTTTATAACAAAACGGCTTTGGATAAAGCAGGAATTGAAGTAAAGGACGGAATGACCATGGATGAGTTTGTAGAACTGTCTAAAGAAATAAAGGAAAAAACAGGGCTTCGTACCAATATCGGATACAACCATGAAACTTTGCCCGAATACTGGCTGAGAGCAAAAGATCAGATTTTCTTTGAAGAAGGAAAGCTGGGAGCCAAAAGTCCGGAAGACATCAATACCATTTTTGCATTGGAAGAGCAGGCAGTAAAAGAGGGCTGGCATGTAGATCCAAGCGTGTTTACAGAGATTACCATAGGTTCTGCAGAACAGGATCCCATGGTTTACGGAAGCAGCGAAGACAGCATGTCCTGGTGTGCCTTTGCTTATTCTAATCAGTTGGCAGCCATTCAGCAGGCAGCGCCGGAAGGTGTGGAAATCGGGATTACAACCTGGCCGTCTGATGATTTGACAAAATCCAATTATCTGAAACCAAGCCAGTTCTTTGCCGTAACCACAGACTGCAAGAACCCGGAAGAAGCAGTGAAGGTACTGGATTATATTACAAACTCTGTAGAATGTAACAAGGTATTGCTGGGAGAACGAGGGGTGCCTATTTCTCAGAAGGTATCTGAGGCAATCACACCGGAATTAGATGAAACAAATCAGAAGATTGTCCGTTATATCAATGAAGTGGTAACTCCTTCCTGTACGACAATTAATCCAGCTGCACCAAACGGAGCAAATGAGGTTTACGATTTATTGAAGAACCTGGAAGAACAGGTGCTTTACGGTCAGATTAGCGCTGACGATGCTGCAAAACAATTATTTGAAGAAGGAAATGCCTTTATGGAGGCAGGCGCACAATAAAGAAAAGGAGTCGAGAAAAGTATGAAGAAGACAAAGCAGATGTCCATACGGAAAAAGCTGAATACCGAGAGTGCAGCAGGCGTTATCTGCACCATGCCCTTTATTATCGGCTTCCTGTTATTTATGATCGTTCCCATGGGAATTTCCCTTTATTATTCTTTTTGTAATTATGATATCCTTTCCGCACCTCAGTGGTGCGGTCTGGATAACTACATTAAGATGTTTACCGATGACCCGAAATTTTGGAAATCCATTGGCGTAACCTTTTATTTTGCCCTGGTTTCTGTGCCGCTGAGGCTGATTTTTGCCTTGATTGTTGCTATGATTCTGGTAAAAAGCAGTAAGGCTTCTGCTTTTTACAGGGCTGTGTATTATCTGCCTTCCATTATCGGTGGTTCTGTAGCAGTGGCAATTTTGTGGAAGAGAATGTTTGCGGCAGACGGGGTGGTAAACAAGATTTTGTCTGTGTTTGGTTTTCCCGCAGATTTTGCCTGGCTGGGAAATACCAAGACAGCCATCTGGACGCTGATTATTCTGGCGGTCTGGCAGTTTGGTTCTTCCATGCTGATTTTCCTTTCTGCATTAAAGCAGATTCCGTCAGAATTGTATGAAGCCGCAGATGTAGACGGGGCAAATAAATTTAACAAGTTTTTCAAGATTACCCTGCCTCTTTTGACACCAACCATTTTCTTTAACCTGGTTATGCAGATGATAAACGGATTCCTTGCCTTTACCCAGTGCTTTATTATTACACAGGGAAAACCTATGGATTCCACTTTGTTTTACACCGTATACACCTATTTCCAGTCCTTTAAATTCTACAACACAGGATACGGCGCAGCCCTTGCCTGGGTTATGCTGCTGCTTATTGGGCTGATTACACTGGTGCTGTTTGCAACAAAGAAATTTTGGGTTTACGATGAAGGGAATTAAGGGCTATGAAGAAGAAAAAAATGCACAGAAAAATTATTTATCATGTCATCGTTACCATATTCGGCCTGATTATGATCTATCCGCTGGTATGGATGATTATGAGTTCCTTTAAAGATACAAATACTATTTTTACTACAGCAGGACAGCTGATTCCTGAAGAATTTACGCTGGACAATTATATTAACGGCTGGAAAGGCTTTGCCGGAGTAGGCTTTGGAACCTTTTTCAAAAACTCCCTGTTTATTTCGGTAGTGGCAACTGTAGGAACTGTTTTTTCTTCCTCTATTGTGGCTTATGGACTTGCCAGATGCCGATTCAGAGGAAAGAAGATTTTAGTGGTTGCCATGTTGCTTTCCATGATGCTTCCTGCACAGGTATTGATGATTCCTCAGTATCTCTGGTATCAGAAGCTTGGCTGGGTAAATTCCTATATGCCTTTGATTATTCCTTATTGCTTTGCTGTCCAGGGATTCTTTACCTACCTGATGATGAACTTTATTCAGGGAATTCCCAGAGAGCTTGACGAAGCAGCAAAGATTGACGGCTGTTCTTATTACGGGATTTTCGGAAGAATTATTTTCCCGCTGATGCTGCCTGTGTTGATTACTTCCGGTATTTTTTCCTTTATGTGGAGATGGGACGACTTCCTGTCCGCCCTTCTTTACATTAATGATTCAGCAAAATATCCGGTGAGCCTTGCGCTGAAGCTGTTCAGTGACCCGGGTTCCTCTTCGGATTACGGAGCCATGTTTGCCATGGCAACTCTGTCGGTATTGCCGATTATGCTGATATTTATTTTCCTGCAGAAGTATATTGTAGAGGGTATCAGCACCTCGGGCTTAAAGGGATAAGTATAACAATGAAATGGAAAGAAAAGGAGAATGTCTTATGATTTACAGAAATGGAAAAGTGTCTGATGTACAGATTGCTTATATAGGAGGCGGTTCCCGCGGTTGGGCGTGGACCTTTATGACTGATTTGGCGTTGGAAAAAGATATGAGCGGAACCATTCGCCTGTATGATTTAAATGAGAAAGCGGCAAAGGCTAATGAGGAGATTGGAAATCGTGTTTCCGAAAGAGAAGAGGCTGTGGGCAAATGGAAGTACGAAACCTGCACGGATATGGAACAGGCTTTGACCGGGGCGGATTTTATTGTGATTTCTATTTTGCCTGGTAGCTTTGATGAAATGGCAGTTGACGTACATACGCCGGAACGCCTTGGTATTTATCAGTCTGTAGGGGATACGGCCGGACCGGGTGGTATCATACGTGCTTTGCGTACTATTCCCATGTTTGTAAAAATTGCAGAGGACATTAAGAAATATGCGCCTTCTGCCTGGGTTATCAATTATACCAACCCTATGAGCCTGTGTGTAAAGACACTGTATCACACCTTCCCTGAGATTAAGGCTTTTGGCTGCTGCCATGAGGTTTTTGGAACGCAGAAGGTTTTAAAAGCCATTGCAGAAGAAAAATTGCAGGTAGAAAACATAGACAGAAGAGATATTCATGTCAATGTACTGGGTATTAATCATTTTACCTGGTTTGACTATGCATCTTACAAAGGCGTTGATTTGTTCCCGATTTACAGAGAATACATTGACGAACATTATGAGGAAGGCTACAATGAGCCAGATAAAAACTGGGCGAACAGCGCTTTTAACTGCGCGCACAGAGTAAAATTTGATTTATTTAAGCGATATGGACTGATTGCGGCAGCAGGCGACCGACACCTGGCTGAGTTTATGCCTGGAGATGAATACTTAAATGACCCGGAAACAGTGACAGGCTGGAAATTCGGTCTGACAACTGTGGATTGGAGAAAAAAGGACTTAAAGGAACGCCTGGAAAAGAGCAGCAGGTTGTTAAAAGGCGAAGAAGAAGTAGAACTGAAGCCTACAGGAGAAGAGGGAATCCTTTTAATAAAAGCTCTCTGCGGTCTGGAACGGGTTGTGAGCAATGTAAATATTCCCAATACAGCGCTGCAGATTCCAAACCTCCCTGCTTCTGCTGTGGTGGAAACCAATGCGGTCTTTGAAAGAGATGCAATCCGTCCGGTGGTGGCAGGAAAAATTCCGGAAAAGGTAAGAGCACTGATGATGCCTCATGTGGAGAATCATGAAACAACCTTAAAGGCAGCGCTGACCTGCGATAAAGAGCTGGTTGTACAGGCATTTTTGAATGACCCTTTGGTAAAAGGCAAGAAATGCACAGAAGCACAGGTAAGGGATCTGGTAGACGATATGATTCAGGGAACCCTAAAATATCTGCCTGAGGGCTGGAAAAATTAAATTGTTAAACCTTTCATTTCAGGGGGTGCTGCACGAATTTTCGTGAGGCAGCCCCGTTCCTTATTTCAGGAGGAAAGCTCCTCGAAAGATTATTGCTTCTATAAGAAAAATCTCACATATATTCCCGCGCAATATTAATAAAATCCTTTGCATATACCGGAAGATATGCGCCTTTGCGGTATGCAATGGACAATGTACTAAATACTCCCTGTTCTCCGATAGAGAAGCAGGCCGGACTCTTTTTCAATTCCAGGTTTTTCATATAATTTTCAGGTATGAAACACATTCCAAATCCACGTTGACACAATTTTACACAAGTTACAGTATTTCGGCTTCTGATTGAAACCGGCGGTTGGATATGGTATTTTGCAAACAGCTCCAATGCTATCTGTCCTGTATTCTGTTCCGGAAAATGCAGGACAAAGGGCTCATCTTTCAGTAGTTTTAAATCTATCCACGGATAGCCTTCTTTTTCATTTCCCATAGAAGCCAGTGGGTGGTCTTCCGGCATGACCAGCAAGATTTCTTCATGAAACAGGGTTTCGTATTCCAATTTAGAATGAGGCTTTACTTCATTGAAAATCGCAAAATCCAGCTGATCGTCCAGGAGCAGCCTTTCTTGTATTGCATAAGCTTCTTCAAGAAGATTTACTTTTACTCCCGGATATTTTTCATGAAAAATCTGCATAATCTGGGGAACCATACAGGAACTTCGCATAAGTGGAAAGGCAATATTCAGTTCTCCTTCGCTGTGAGAAGTTAAATCCTGTAATTCTTTTTCCCAGTCCTGATTCACTGCCAGCACCTTTTTTGCATATTCCATGTATCTTCTTCCGAGATAGGTAGGCGTATAACTGTTACCGCTTCGACTGAATAATTTTCCGTCCATTTCTCGCTCTAGTTTTTGTAAATATTTCGTAAGTGTTGGCTGGGAAACATATAGCTCCTGTGCGGCTTTCGTTAAATTTTGATGCTTTGCAATACATAGGATATAGTTTAATTCTGTAAAATTCATAACAACCTCCTATTCCATTTTGGCATAGTTTTTATGGAAAATATGAATTGGACTTCCCATTTTTTCTATCATACAATAGATACATTCGGATTATCAAGAGATTAATAAAAGAAAAGGAGAGTTTCTCAAATGAAAAATTGGTTTGAAAAACAATTTAAACTTTCAGAATTTCACACGAATGTGAAAACAGAATTGCTGGCAGGAATTACCACTTTTGTCACAATGGCCTATGTTTTAGCAACTGTTCCGAACATCTTAAGCGGTGCTGGTTTTGACAAACATGTGATGCTGACTGTTATGGTACTGCTTATTATTCTTACAAGCTGCGCCATGGCTCTTTATACAAATCGTCCGTTTGCTCTTGCACCGGGACTGGGAAGTGTTGGGATTGTAGCCTCTATGATTTCAAACGAAGGAATCAGTGCGCCTGTTGCGGCAGGAGTTATTTTCTGGAGTGGAGTTTTATTTATACTGATTTCTTTCCTGGGGCTTAGAGAAGCAGTTGTCCGTGTGATTCCGGTCAGCTTAAAACACGCAGTCAGTGCCGGAATCGGCCTTTTTATCGCATTATTAGGCGCTAAAAACTGTGGTCTTATTATTGCAAATGCAGACAAAAACAATCTTGCTTTTGGAGAGCTGACTTCTCCTTCTGTACTGGTTGCTGTCATTGGATTTTTCCTTCTTCTTGTCATCAAAGTCAGAAATGTACCTGGTGGTATGATTTTGGCGATTCTTATTACAACCGTAATCGGAATTCCTTTTGGTGTAACGAAATTACCGGAGAGTATTTTTTCCCTTCCGGCAAATATCGGAGAACAGTTTTTAAACATTGATTTTATAGGAGCTTTAGATTTTGCCTATATTCCATTCTTAATTGCCTTGTTTGTACCGGATTTTTTCTCAACATTTGGAACTGTATTAGGCGTTGGGGCAACAGCAGGATATTTGGACGAGAATGGAAACCTTCCCGGAATCGACAAATGTTTTAAAGTTGATGCGATAGCTACAAGCTTTGGCGCATTATTCGGTATGCCAAGTATGACAACTTATCTGGAATCCTCTGCCGGAGTAGAGGCAGGCGGTAAGACAGGTCTTACTGTGATTTTCACAAGCATCTGTTTTGGACTTGCTCTGTTTCTTGCGCCGCTGGCTCTTATTATTCCATCAGCAGCAACCAGTCCGGTTTTGATTTTTATCGGAATTAATATGTTAAGCGGAATGAGAAATATTGATTATTCAGATATTACAGAATATATTCCTGCATTTATCTGTGTGACCTTCACTATTTTTGCAAATAATATTGCAAATGGTATTTGTGTAGCGCTTCCAGCTTATTTACTCATGAAAATCGCAGCCGGAAAAATGAAAAAAATCGAACCAGTTATGTATGTATTAGTAGCGGTTTGTCTGCTCTATTTCTACACACTTGTTTAGAGGTGAAGTGTTATGGAACACGTTTCTTTATTTATAAAAAATGTAAACGTATTTAATTCTTATCTTAAAAAATTTGTGAAGGCAGATGTATCTGTTTTAAATGGAAAATTTTATTATATTGACCGAAAGCAGAACACGCCATTCCAGGCAGACAAAGTTGTGGACGCTGACGGTATGTATATGATACCGGGATTTGTAGACATTCATATGCACATTGAAAGTTCTATGACAACACCGGTTCCGTTTGGAAACTGTGTGGCGCAGTATGGTGTGACAACCCTTGTATCAGAACCACATGAAATAGCAAATGTAAAAGGGGTTCGCGGTATCCTGGAAATGATATCTGCAGCTAAAAACGCGCCTATTGATATTTTTTATGGTATTCCAAGCAGTGTACCTTCTACCAATGAAATGCTGGAAACAACCGGGGGCAGTATTAACTATCAGGATATGAAGCATTTGCTTTCAGAAAAAGACGTGGTTTGTGTAGGCGAAATCATGAATTATCGAAAAATTATTCAGGAAAATGAATTAGAAATAACAAAATTTCTTGAATACCTCCATGAGGAATATCCGGGATATGTGATAGAAGGCCACTGTCCATCTCTCGTTGACCTGGAACTTGCAAAATTTTTATACCTGGGGATTAACGGTGACCATACGGAACATGCCCTTGAGGAAGTACGGCAGCGTATGGAAAATGGAATGTTCTTTGAAATCCAGAATAAAATGGTGAAGCCGGAAATCCTGAAATATATTTGCGAGAATCATCTGTATGAGTATTGCTGTTTTGTGACAGACGATACAATGGCGGACGTGCTGCATGAAAAAGGGCAGCTCAACTATGTTGTGGAGCGTGCGCTTAGTGTTGGATTTCCTTTGGAATACGCAATTTATTGCGCCACCTATACACCCTGTCAGCGTATGCATTTATATGACCGTGGTGTCATTGCTCCAGGAAAGTTGGCAGATTTCCAGTTACTTCGTGATCCATCTGTGTTAAAACCGGCTTATGTGTATAAAAACGGGTTGGAAATATTTTCTGAGGACTTTGCGGAAAAAGAATTTGTTTCCTATGCTTTTCCGGAGGATTTTTATCGCAGTGTGCAGCTTCCTGCAATTACTTTAAAAGATTTTCAGGTACCCCTTCCTGCGGCTTTGAGCCCTGACTGTACAGAAGTGACAGTTCGCGTGATGGAAATTCATTCAGACAGAACGCAAACCACAGAAAAGCTGGTGACAATGCCTGTAAAACGGGGAAAGCTTCAGTGGCAGGAGAGCGGTTGCCTTCTTGCAATGGTAATCGAGCGGCACGGAAAAAATGGAAATATCGGTTATGGATTTATGACAGGAGCCGGACTGAAAACAGGAACCGCTGCGACAACTTATTTTCATGATCACCACAATCTGTTTGTTGTAGGAGATAATCCTTCGGATATGTTTTTTGCTGTAAACCGTCTTCGTGAGTTACAAGGCGGAATACTTACAGTAAAAGACGGGACAGTTCTTTCAGAACTGGAGTTGCCTGTTTGCGGGATTCTTTCAGAAAAAAGTGTAGAAGAAATTGCCTGTTCTTTAAAAAGAGTGCGGGAATCACTGGAAGAATTAGGATATGAGCACAACAATCCGATTATGTCTTTGGGAACGCTTGGGCTTCCGGTAAGTCCTGCCCTCAAAATAACGGATAAGGGATTGATTGATGTGAAAAATGGAAGGATTACAGACCTGATTATACAATAGAAAAGAAGCCCTGTATGTGGAAATTTTTGTTCCCGTACGGGGTTTTCTGTTTTGAGTTATAGGAAAGTGTGTTCCATGAACAAAGGAGGGTATATCAGGTTGGATATTGGCATGAAAGATTATTTCCCATTACCGGTTGAAAAATTCCCCTTTTTCGGATAGAATAGAGTGTACTAAAACGGATACAATATACAATATCGTTATTTTGCTTCGGCATATTGTATACGAAATACAAGATTGCGGGAGGAACACACATGAGATTAAGAGCACTTGCAAAGATTAATCTGGGTCTGGATGTCTTACGCAGAAGAGAAGACGGATATCACGAGCTGCGTATGATTATGCAGACCATTAATATGTATGACCAGTTAGATATGGAAATCAGCCGCAGACCGGGTATCAGAATTACCACGAATCTGCCCTTTGTGCCGGTGAATGAAAACAATCTGGTACATAAGGCGGCAAAGCTTTTGATGGACGAGTTTGAGATTCAGGAAGGACTGACTGTGGATTTGCAGAAATTTATTCCTGTGGCAGCAGGTATGGCAGGAGGAAGTTCAGATGCTGCCGCTGCCATGATTGGAGTCAACCGTTTGTTTCATCTGGGATTGTCTGTAAAGGATTTAATGGAAAGAGGTGTAAAAATCGGAGCCGACGTACCCTATTGTCTGCTTCGGGGAACCGCGCTTGCAGAGGGAATCGGAGATAAGCTGCGTCCTCTTCCTGCCTGTCCGGACTGCTATGTACTCATAGGAAAGCCGGGCATTAGTGTATCAACCAAATTTGTCTATGAAAACCTTCATGCAAATGAGCTGAAATATCACCCGCCCATTGATGAAATGCTGGAGGCAATCCAGTGGCATAATCTGAATAAAATTGCTGACCTTATGGGAAATGTTCTGGAAACCGTGACCATTCCCAATTATCCGATTATTGAGCAGATTAAAAATCATATGAAAGACCATGGCGCCTTAAATGCCATGATGAGCGGCAGCGGTCCTACGGTATTCGGATTATTTGACGATAAAAAGCTGGCGGAACATGCCTGTGAGGCATTGAGAGAAAGCCGTCTTGCACGAACCGTTTTCCTGACAACAGTATTTAACAACGGCGGAAGGAGGAAATAGCATGGAGTTAGAAATGCAGATGGACGAATATCTCCCTTTGCGAGATGTTGTCTTTAATACGCTGAGAAGAGCAATTTTAAAGGGAGAATTAAAGCCAGGTGAAAGATTAATGGAAATTACACTGGCAGACCAGTTGGGAGTCAGCAGAACCCCCATTCGGGAAGCAATCCGTAAGCTGGAGCTGGAAGGCCTGGTAGTCATGGCGCCCAGAAAAGGGGCAAAGGTGGCGTCTATTACAGAGAGAGATTTAAACGATGTGTTGGAAGTGCGTAAGGGCATGGAGGTGCTGGCAATTTCTCTTGCCTGTGAGCGGATTACCAGAGAGGATTTGGAGAAGCTGCAGGAAATTGAAGGGCGTTTTCAAAAGCTTATTGAAGACGGCAATCTCACAGAACTGGCAGAGGTAGACGTGGAGTTTCACGATACCATTTACAATGCCACTAATAACAAAAGACTGGTGCAGCTTTTGAATAATTTAAGAGAGCAGATGTATCGCTACCGCATGGAATATCTGAAAGATATTGCAGTGAGAAGAACTCTTGCAGAGGAACACCGTTCTATCTGTGAGGCATTAAGAGAGAGGGACGAAAAGAAAGCCCTGGAATATATCAAAGTGCATATTGATAATCAGCAGAAAGCCATTATCCGCAGCCTGAATCAGGAATAGCAGGCAGCAGAGGAATAGAATGGAAAAATCGCGGGATACTAAAGGAGAGGTGAAAGCCTCTCTTTTTTCTTGCATAAGAAAGCCTTCGGAATCCTATGCAAGAAAAAAGCACACTTCGTGTGAAGAGGCACAGCTCGCGGAAAGGAACTTAGCCGAGAACGGCACCGCTCGCGCGCGGAGAATCTCGCAAGCGAGATTCTTTTTAGATGCATAGGAAATCCTTTCATAATCAGGAGGAAATTTATGGACAGTAAGATTTCAATTCATATAGAAGAAAATGAAACATACATCAGAAACAGACTGAAAAATTGTGATGACTGCATTATACGCCCTATGCTTTTGGGAGAAGAGAAGAAGATTCGATGTCTGGTGGTCTATATAGAGGTGGCAGTCAGCAATATGATGCTGGAGGATTCAGTAATCGGCAAGCTGGTGAATCATATGTGGGAAATGCCTGCAGGGGAGATTCTCCAGTTTGTAAAGGATAATGGTATGGGAATTTCTGATGTACAGCCTCTGGATACCATGGACGCAGCATTCGCTTCCATGCTGGCAGGAAATGCGGTGTTTTTTCTGGACGGCTATGCAAAGGCAATTAAGGTGTCCAGCAAGGGGTATCCCAATCTCTCTGTGGCCGAGGCGTCCAGAGAAAAGGTTCTGCGGGGATCAAAGGAGGGCTTTACAGATGCGGTAAAGACCAATTCTGCCCTGGTGCGGAAGCGGATTCGGGATACCAGATTAAAGGTGAAGCAGAAAACTCTTGGGGAGAGAAGCCAGACCGTGGTGCAGCTTTTATATATGGAAGATTTAATACGCCCGGAACTTTTGCAGGACATAGAGGATAGGCTGGATTCCTTTGTCATTGACGGCGTGCTGGACTCGGGGATTCTGGAACAGTTGACAGAAGACAGCTGGCTGTCCCCCTTTCCCCAGTTTCAGACCACCGAACGTCCGGATAAGTGTGCGGCAGAGATTTTAAACGGCAGAATCCTGCTTTTGTGCGACCATTCCCCCATCGGCATGCTGCTTCCGGCAGCTTTCAGTGATTTTCTGCAGGTCAGTGAAGACCATTACAACCGGTTTGAGATTGTGTCCCTTCAGCGTCTGATTCGCTATGCGGCTGTTTTGTTCACCATGCTGTTTTCCGGTACTTATCTGGCAGTGACAAACTTTCACACTCAGGTGCTTCCTGCCAGCCTGATACTTTCCTTTTCAGAGGCGCGTCAGGGCGTTCCCTTTCCCGGTGTGCTGGAGATACTCTTTATGGAACTTGCCTTTGAAACCATTCGGGAGGCGGGCGTGCGTATGCCCGGTCCTCTGGGGGGAACCATTGGGATTGTAGGCGGACTGATTGTAGGGCAGGCAGCAGTGGAGGCAAATCTGGTAAGTCCCATTGTGGTGGTGGTGGTGGCAGTGACAGCCCTTTGCTCCCTTGCCATTCCAAACGAAGAATTTTCCGCGCCCTTTCGGCTTTTGAAGTTTGGATTTCTTCTTCTGGGAGGAACCCTTGGGGTGTTTGGAATCCTTCTGGGGTTGTACCTGACTGCCAGCCATCTGGCAGGGCTGAAAAGCTTTGGAATTCCTTATCTGACGCCTTTTGCTGCCCGGATAAAGGCAGGCTACAGGGGAGAAAGGGACAGTGTGATTCGGGCGCCTTTTCGCTTTCTCACACGAAGACCCCTGTATGCACAGAAAGACCAGAAAGTGCGTCTGCGTATGGAAGCATCTTCTGCGGAAGGGAGAATCAGGCAGCGGGAAAAGAAGGGAGGAAAATAAATGTTTGCAGACAATGCACAGATTTCTCACAGACAGCTTTTCAGGCAATTACTTTTAGGGCTTATGGGAATTTATTTTCTGGCTGTTCCGGTGTGCAGTCAGCTTCGGGGCAGACAAGGGATTTTATCCCTTTTAACCGGAATGGGAATCTATCTGTTTTTGTGTATTTACTTTATTCGTCTGAAAACGGTTTTTAAAAATCCCATACAGTATATGGGAAAAATCATGGGGAGAATTTTTATCCTGGTCTATCTGTCCTGGCTGTGGCTTATGGGAATCTATCTGCTTCTTTTGATTGTTGGTATTACGGATCGCTTCTTTATAGAAGGGAGCGTATCCTGGGCTGTGCTTCTGCTGGCAGCCGCAGCGGCGTATCTGGGAAGTCGTCAGGGTCTGGAAAGGCGGGGCAGAATGGCGGAGCTTTGCTTTCCCGCGATTTTCGTGATTCTGGTGGGAATGCTGCTTCTCGGAATCCTCCGCATGAAACCGGAATATCTGAATGAAACTGGGGAATTGAGTGTAAAAGGCTGGCTCATGGGAACGTATCAGGTGCTTTGCCTATTTCTTCCCTTTGTTTTTTTACCGGTTACTCTGGGAAATGTACGAAAACCTCAGGAAACAGGCAGAGTCATCGGGGGCGCTGCAGTGCTGCTGACCGGCATTCAGATACTGGTGCTTTTGCTTTTGCAGGGCAGCTTCGGGTTGGGAGGATACGAGCATAAGGCATATCCGGTGGTGGATTTTATGTCCGGTATCCGTATCCCCGGGGACTTTTTGGAGCGTGTGGATATCTTCTGGCTGGCGGCAGTGATGTTCAGTGTTCTTTTTTCCCTTGGTAGTGTATTCTTTTATAATCATGAGCTACTGGTGCGGATAAAAATGGAAAAAACTGCCCGGTTTGCAGCTGGAGGAATTGTGCTGGGGGCATTGGTATGCCTGAATCAGGACATTTCTCCTCAGGTGTTTTTAAAAATTACTGCCAGCATCTATGGACCGCTGTTTTTCTTTTTGCTTTTTTACAGTATGTGTGCAGGGAGAAAAAAGAGAGTTCTTGCTGCTCTGATTTTATGTGCGTTTTTCCTGTCCGGCTGCGGCGTGTCTTTGGAAAACAGAATCTTTCCTCTTTCTATGAGTGTGGATTATCGAAACAGAGAATATGAAATCATTTATGGGATTCCGGGACTCTCCCGGATTACGGGCCAGGAAAAGGAGTCAGAATCAGAAAGTCAGGCGCAGGCAGTTTCCTACAGGGGAAGAACCATAGAGGAAGCAGAGGAACGTTTTAATCAGAATCAGGAAAAATATCTGGATATGGGGCATTTAAAGGCGCTGATTCTGGGAGAAGAGGTGTTAGAGGAGGAAGAGGCGCTTACAGGACTTTTGGCGTATCTGGAGGAAAAGCCGGCTGTGGCAGGAAATCTCTACGTTTTTGTCTGTGGGGACAATAAAGCGTTGATGAGTCTGGACAGTGAAAATGAGGTTTCCGTAGGCGAATATCTGACGGGAATCCTGGAAAACAATCTGGAGGGAAAACCAAAGGACGCAGTCACCTTACAGGATTTATATAATGCATGGCACAGGGGGGAAGAAATGCCCAAACTTCCCATTGCAGAGGCTGTGAATAAAAGACCGCGAATCCGTCAATACTCCCGGTAAAGAAAAAACCGGGAGGTACATAGAAATGAAGGAAGAGGAAAAGAAAAGCTTTGCACTGCGGGCAGGGCTTACAGCATTGGCAGCACTCCTGTTTTGTACAGGAATTTATCTGATACACTTGAAACAGGAAAACAGAGAAATCAGGCAGAGGTTAGACAGAGAAATTCAGCAGGGGATTGCAGGAGAGGTCTTTCGTTTTCATGTAATTGCCAACAGTGACCGGCAGGAGGACCAGGAGATAAAACTGGAGGTAAAGTCAGAAATTACGGAATATCTGAAGGAGCTGCTTCCGGGGGACAGTGATTTGGAGAAAACAAAGGAAGCAGTGCTGACCCATTTGCCGGAAATAGAGGAAAGAGCAGAGCAGGTTATGAGAAAAAAGGGTTTTGCTTATCAGGCTCAGGCTGTGGTGGAAAAGACCTGGTTTCCGGAAAAGACGTATGGGGACTGTACCTTTCCGGAAGGCGAGTATGAGGCTCTGAAGCTGAAGCTTGGAAAGGCAGAGGGACAGAACTGGTGGTGTATGCTGTATCCTTCTCTTTGCTTTATAGATGAAACTTACGGCGTAGTTACAGAGGATAAAAAGGAAGAGCTGGAAGAAGTGCTGACAAAGGAGGAATTTCTGGAAATCCTGAAAAATCCGGAAGAAAAGGAGAAGGTACGCATAGGATTTCGTTGGTTTTAATCTTGCAATCTATCTCTGTAAAGGGTACAATGAGAGTCAAACGAGAAAATGACAGGTAAGAGGTTATCCTATGAATCAGAGAAAAACTGCGCCTATCGGTGTTTTTGACTCAGGAGTGGGCGGATTAACAGTGGCACGGGAGATTATGCGGAATCTTCCGGGTGAGAGAATTGTATATTTTGGAGATACGGCAAGAGTACCATACGGCAGTAAGTCAAAAGAAACGGTTATCCGGTATTCCAGACAGATTGTCCGTTTTTTAAAGACACAGGAAGTAAAGGCTATTGTAGTTGCCTGCAATACAGCAAGTGCACTGGCTCTGGAAACCATTCAGCAGGAAATAGATATTCCCATGTTGGGGGTGGTAGAACCGGGGGCAAAGGTGGCAGCCCAGACTACGGTAAACAAAAAAATCGGTCTGATTGGCACAAGAGCAACTGTGAAATCAGACCTGTATCGGATGTTGATTCAGAAATCAGACCCGGAAATACAGGTGATTGGTCAGGCCTGTCCCTTATTTGTTCCTCTGGTGGAGGAAGGTTGGCTAAAAGATCCGGTAACCATAGAAGTTGCAGAAAGGTATTTGCAACCTCTTTTAGAGCAGGACATTGATACCCTGATTTTAGGCTGTACCCATTATCCTCTCCTGCGTTCTATGTTAAGAGAGCTGGTGGGCGATAAGGTAACATTGGTAAACCCTGCCTATGAAACAGCCAGAGCACTGGGGCGTTTGTTAAAAGAACAGGGACTGGAAAATGAAGAGCAGACAGAAGAGGAATTTCCTTACCGTTTCTTTGTCAGTGATGAGGAGGAGTATTTTCAGGCATTTGCCAATTCGATTCTGCCATATGATGTGAAGATGACGAAGCAGATAAATATTGAGGAGTATTAATCATGACAAAAGATGTATTAGTAACAGTGAAAGGACTGCAGAGCATAGATGCAGGAGAACCGGAGGAAGTGGAGCTGGTGTCTAAGGGAGATTATTATTATAAGAACGGGCATCACTATATTTTCTTTGACGAGGCAGTGGAAGGCTTTACGGAAAGCACCAGAAACAGCATTAAGGTTTCTGAAAACAGCGTGGAAGTAAAGAGAAAGGGGCTTACTAATGTGCAGATGATTTTTGAAGAAAATAAGAAGAATCTCACCTATTATGCAACCCCTTTCGGCAATCTGCAGATGGGGATTGCTGCCACAAAGATTGATGTGAAGGAACAGCCGGAAGGCCTGGATATTTCCATTGATTATGCATTGGAGATTAATGCAGAGCATGCGGCAGACTGCCGGATTTCCGTGAATGTAAGGCAAAAGGACGCAGGAGAATTTTCCCTGTGAGAACAGGAAAGCAGCAAATTATGTTATACAGAGTTGTGTGAGATGTGAAATCTGGTTTACTGTTTCGCGCAAATAAAACCCCTTTCATCAGAAGCGTAAATTCTCTGAAAGGGGTTTCTGCATATCCTTATTATTTTTCTTTGCTCATATTTGTAGCCTTTTCTTTCATTCTCTTGAACCAGCCCTTTTTCTTTTCAGGCGGTGTAAGAGAACCACGCAGACCTCTGACGCCGATAATATAGATACCGCTCACATCAGCTTTTACTTCCTTTTTTACCGGAATTAAGTCATAAATAGATTCGTCTGCAACTAATGTCATAATTTTTGGTCCGATTTTTGCCTTTACGATAGGCAGTTTGGAACGCCTCATAAGTTTTGGTGTCTGGTCAATGACCATCTGGGGAAGACCGGACTCCTTAATGGGAAGCCGTTTTTTGTCAATAATCAGCATGGAAACCGTCTGTTTTGCTGCCTCCATTTGTTCCTGTTGTGCTTCCTGTTTTTTCTGCGCTTTTTTTCCCAGAAAATACAGGACAACAAGTCCGATAATTAAAATAATCAAAATTATCAGTAACACTTTTGTAAGCATTTGTGTTGACCCTCCTACTATTTCGCTAAATTCATACTTCAATTATTCTAGCATTGTTTCAGGGAAAAGGCAACTGAAAAGTTGACGGTTGCAGGGACTTTGTGGCATAATTGCTCTTAGAAATGTAAACAGAACAGAGAGGAATTTATAGATATGAAGAAAAGAATCGTAACGCTTTTGCTGACCCTGACGATTCTGGGACTGGCAGCAGGCTGCGGAGAAAAAAAGAGTGAAGAGGATAAAAAAGAAACCACAAAGACAGAACAGGCAGCAGAGGAAGAGTTTGTGCTGACCAATCAAGAGGGAAAAGTAGTTGCTGCAGACGTGGAAAACCTGGCGGATTACATTACTCTGGGAGAATATAAAAATCTGGAGGTAGAGGAGAAGTTTCCAAAGCAGAAAATCACAGACGAAGATGTTGAGAACAGTATTCACTATAACATGTTAAGAGCGGTTAAGCAGGTAGAAGTCACCCAGGACAGACCTGTAAAGAATGAAGATACGGTAAACATTGACTATACGGGATATATGGACGGCAAAGAATTTGAAGGCGGTTCTGCGAAAGGTGAAAATCTGCTCATTGGTTCCGGACAGTTTATCAGCGGCTTTGAAGACGGGCTCATCGGACATAAGAAGGGTGAGGAGGTTACGCTTGATTTGACTTTTCCTCAAGATTATAAGGCAACGGAAATGCAGGGAAAAGCGGTGCAGTTTAAGGTAAAAATCAACAGTATTTCAGAGGCGCCTGAGCTTACAGATGAATGGGTGGCTGAAAACACACAGTATAAGACCGTAGAAGAATATAAGAAAAAACAAAAAGAGCTTATGCAGAACAGCGCGGATCTAGATTATGAAAGTCAGATAAATTCAGATTTGTTTACTCTTGTAGTAAATGACACCAAATTTGAAAAATATCCGGAGGATATGCTGGAAACTGCTAAAAAAGAAGTCAGAGAACAGCTTGATGCCATGTATCAGGCACAACAGGGCATTACGCTGGACGATTACATCAAACAACAGAATATTTCTGAGAAAGAAGAGGACAAGGCGCTTACCGACCAGGCGCAGAAATTTTTGCAGCAGAATCTGGTGGTACAGGGGATTTTCAATGCAGAGGGAATTGAACTGACAGAAGAGGATTATAACAAGGAGCTGGAAAAATTTGCAAAGACCAGCGGTTTTCCGGATGTAAAAACTCTGGAAACCTATTACACAGATAAAAACGTGATTAAAGACAGTGTACTCTGGAATCGTGCATGTGAGATTATCCGTTCTACAGCCACGATTAAAGAGAAGGCTGTAGAAACAGGAGATGAATAATCCATGGAAAAAAAGAAAGGAACAAAATCCAAAAAGAGAAGGCGTCTGCTACTGTTGGAAATCGGAGGAGTTGCGGTTTTAGCAGCTCTTGCTGCAGGCATTGTTCTGTATAAAAATATTTTTTCTGATACAAGAGATACTGTTTTAGAGGAGTACATGGGATATATCGAGAAGCAGGAATATGATAAAATGTACGCGCTTTTAGATACAACATCAAAAGACAGTATAGAGAAAGAGGATTTTGTAACCAGAAATAAAAATATTTATGAGGGAATTGAGGCAGAAAAAATTTCCTTGGATATTCCTGAAAAGCAGGACGTAAGCCAGCCCTTATCTTATCGTGTCACCATGGAAACTCTGGCAGGGGAAATTGTTTATGATGCCAACACCTTTTTTGAGAAGGAAAAGGGAAAGTGGCGCATTGTATGGCAGGATTCCATGATTTTTCCGGATCTGGGAAAGGACGATAAAGTAAGTGTGACTTCTCTGGAAGCAAAAAGAGGAAGTATCTATGACCGAAATGGTACGCTTCTGGCAGGACAGGGAACTGTACAGTCTGTAGGACTTGTACCGGGAAAAATGAATGTGCAGGCAGAAGCAGACATCAAAGGAATTGCAGAGGTTCTGGGAACCTCACCGGAAAATATAGAAGCTCAGCTACAGGCATCTTGGGTAAAAGAGGACAGTTTTGTGCCTTTAAAGAAAATGACCCAGACCCAGCTTAACGAGCCTTATGTCAGCCCGGACGGAACGTCAGCAGGAGCCAGTATTCAGGACAAGCTTCTGGGCTATCCGGGAGTTTTGATTACAGAAGCAGAAAGCAGAGTTTATCCATATGGGGAAAGCACTGCACATTTGCTGGGCTATGTACAGCAGATTAACGCAGAAGAGCTGGAGAAAATGAAGGATAAGGGATACGATGAGCAGAGTGTAATAGGAAAAAGCGGTCTGGAAAAGCTCTACGAAGAGCGGTTAAGAGCTAAAGAAGGATACAAAATTGCCATCGTGGATGCAGAAGGCAAGGAAAAGACTGCGCTTGCCATGAAGCCGGCTGAGGACGGAGAGGAAATCCATTTGACCATTGATGCCAAGTGGCAGCAAAAGTTATATGAGGCATATAAAGAGGATAAAAGCTGTTCTGTAGTGATGAAGCCCAAGTCCGGAGAGGTTCTGGCTCTGGTGTCTACGCCTTCTTTTAACAGTATGGATTTTGTACTGGGAATCTCACAGGAGAAGTGGGACGTTCTGAACAACAATCCTGATAAGCCCATGTACAACAGGGTGAGAGAAACCTGGGCACCAGGTTCTTCCTTTAAACCAGTGACTGCAGGAATCGGTCTTACCACAGGGGCATTTACCCCAGAGGAAGATTTTGGTGCAAGCGGATTGTCCTGGCAAAAGGACGAAAGCTGGGGCAGCTATAAGGTGACAACCCTTCATGAATACAATGGAGCAGTGCTGAAAAACGCGCTGATTTACTCTGACAACATTTATTTTGCGAAAGCGGCTTTAAAAATCGGTGCAGATACTTTTGGAGAGCAGCTTGAAAAGCTGGGCTTTGGACAGGATATTCCTTTTGACATTGGTATGACTCCTTCGCAGTATTCCAATGGAGAAACCTTTGCAACAGAAGTGCAGCTTGCAGACAGCGGCTACGGACAGGGACAGATGCTGGTAAATCCCCTTCATTTATCCTGTATCTATTCTGCATTCTTTAATGAAGGAAATATGATTCTGCCTTATCTGGAGCTTGAGGAAGGAAAAGCGCCGTCCTATTGGGTAGAGCATGCATTTACCCCAGAGGCAGCGACAACAATCTATGAAGATTTAAAAGAAGTGGTAAGCAATCCGGAGGGAACCGGACACGCTGCTGCGCAGGTACCCGGTGTAGCTCTTGCAGGCAAAACCGGAACTGCAGAAATTAAGGAATCTCAGGAAGATACAACCGGAACCGAGCTTGGCTGGTTTGCAGTCTATAATACAGAAGGAATGAACAACGAAACCGTGTTGATGCTGAACATGGTAGAAGATGTGAAAGGCAGAGGCGGAAGCGGATATGTAGTGAACAAGGACTCAGAAGTCTGGAAGCAGGTTTTGGCGGAGTAGGCGGTTGTGCGAGAACTTTATATGCGGAGAGGGGAAGACAGGAAAATAGGGGAGAGAAAGGTCGCAGGAATGCGGTCTTTTTCTTTTGGCGATTTTATTGTGTTATAGATGAAAATCGGTTAAAATATAACACAGAAAGTAGGTGAAGAATTATGGCTAAAACTTTTTTATGGCTGGAAGATAGAAAAGGAAAAGCGAGTTATACATTTTGGGAAAATTTCATGAAACAACTTTGTCCGGAGGTAATCGTTGAAAGTAAAAAGAATAATAGCGAGCTAGTGAAAGCGTTAAGGACGATGAAAGATGAAGAAAATAAATATATCATTGTTTTTGATAATTCTTTTGATAATCTACAGGTTGTAATGGAACAGAAACGTTTGGAGAAATATGTGAGTGAGAAGGAAAATGTTTTTCAGTTGGACATTATTTGCTTTGAGTATATTCTTTTAGAATTTACAGAATTAGTCGAATGGATTTATGCTCCGAAAGACGAGTTTTTGGAAAAAAGAGCCGAAGCAATTAAGGCAAGATGCAAACTTGTGGAAGCCTTACAGAGTGATAATACTGATTATAAAAGAATTCGGGAAATCGCGAAATATGATAAAAATATAGAAGAACATAACATTGAGCAATTATCAGCAAAGCTTTTATTTGATCTGACAAGAAATACCGGATTTGAGGTGTCAAAAGGTGTACTTGGAGAATGTTGGATAAAGTCTTGCTGTGAGTGGAAAGAGCGTCAGGAAGACGACATCTGCGGATTAGATCACAACAGACTGTCTGTGTTTGATAAAATGAAACGAATCTATGATGGAAGTTCATTGAAATTACAGTTTCCGAAAGTTGGATTGGAGGTAGAGGCATGATAACGATTTTTAAAAACAAGAAAGACATACCTCAGGATAAAGAATATATAGAACTGAATGATATATTTTTTAATCAGAATACGGCAACAAAGCTGGATGATCGGGCGGCAAAGTATATTCAAATGATAGATGGCTCAGAACTTCTCAGTAAATATAAAATAAGGTCACGGTTTGAAGATATTACATTGAATACAGACCAGCTTTCTACAGGATGTAAAACTGTATTGAATGTATTATATTTTCCGGATAAGGTGTTTTGTCTGAAAGAATGTGGAAATAATGCATTGGAGATATTATATGGTTTTGATGAGGGAAATGTATATAGTGATTATGCAATGATTCCTTTTGACATGGAACGTGTGAAGGTTCAAACCAGAGAATGTAAAGTGATTGAAGGTTATGAGAAATTAAAGGAGTGGTGGGAAAATGAAGAGTAAACCGATTGTAATGGAACATTTTTCAACAGTGCATACTTCGTTTGTAGTAGACTTTACATTTATCAATAATATAACAATCTTAATGGGGGATTCAGGAACAGGAAAGACAGCAACATTTTCATTTATCAGAGAATGTATGGCAGTTAATCCTAAGATTTTATGTCTGGATAATTATGATTATCAGAAAGATATAAAGGAAATAATCAGTCAGACAGAGGGGAAGCTAGTTATCATTGATAATGCGGATATTTTATTGAATGATGATACAAGGAAGTATATTTCGTTAGATGATAAAAATCAGTATCTGATTATCGGAAGAAATCCTAAGAATCTGTTTGCAACGAAGGAAAATTTATTTGAATTGGCAAGTGAAAAGGTCGGAGAGCAGACGGTATTTACGATAGAGCCGTATATGTAAAATGGAACTTGTGTATTGAGAAGTGTAGGGGCAGGTATACATATAGAGGTATATGCTGCAGAATCGTTGAGAATGCTCGTTAGATTACTTGAATTATGAAAACAAGCTATTAAAAGACAAATTGAAAAAGAGAATATTCCATATGAAGAGAGCAATCATTTTGAAGAAATGATAGAAAATGCAGAAGTAATATTCGATTCTGACAATTATATGGAAAAATTTGAACAGAATCTGGTAGAGGCAGAAAAATCAATCGTGATTTCGAGTCCTAATATCCGCTAGGAGAAAGTTGTATATGGAAATATTGATATGTGTTACGAGCTGATTCGAGATATGAAGCAGTTGCTATCAATGTCGTGATAAAAGCAGAAGTTGAGGAACGATTTGCCGTCATAGATGTTGAACTGGTGTGGCATGAATTTGCTAGAGAAAGAAGATGTGTGGGATAATCTGATGCGGATTAAAAATCATTAGGTGGCTGTGGGATTGTTGTGGAGATTGGTTTTGGTATTAAAGAGGACACATGAGGGGAGATAAAACATCGAAAAGCTATATGGGCATGTGGCTAAATAAGAAATTATATTGTCGAGGATTGAACATGTTAAAAAAACTAAAGATAAAGTATTATTTTTGGAAACTAAATAGAAAAAAGATGGATTTACAGTCTGTGGCATTAAAATTATCCGTATCAATAGAAGACGTGAAAACACACTATAATAGATATAAGGATCCTTTCAAGCCAATTAAAGTAGAGCCGATTTTTTCATTTTTAGCAGTATGTATATCAATAGGATCAATATTTCTATCGATAGAAACACTTGATGAAATGAAAAAGGAGCGGGAACTAGCATATAAACCTGATTTAAGAGTATATGAAAATGATATTTCTTTATATTGGAACGAAAAGGGTGAGCAGACTAAACGATTAGACAGCTATAGTCGTCAATATCAAACAAATAAAGAAAATGTTTTATATGCAGTGTATCTTAATATAGATAATATTGGAACCGGAAATGCAAAGGACATAAAATATAATTGGAATTATGAGGAAAATATTAATAATTTCAATTTGTTTTTAGGGGGAAGTGGTGTAGAAGCAAATCTGCTTGAAAATGATAATCTGGTTGAAATAAGTAATAAAGAAAAATGGGGAGTGCGTTTTAGAATGATAGAAGAAGATATAGAAAGCTATATTTTTCAGGGAATGCAGAAGAGAGTAATGATTCCTTCTGCGTATTTGTCATTATTGAGTATGTATTGTTATGAAAAATTGCCTCTATCATCAGAGATAAAGTATAATAAACCGCTAACTATGCAGGATTTTCCCAAGCTATATCTAACCATTTCTTATAGAGGCATACAGGGAGAAGAGATAAAGAAAAAAGTGGAGATTGGTTTTGAACCTGTTATATATGAAAAAGAACTAAGTGGGGAAGGGAACTGTACTTTGAGAGTGAGAAATTTGAATGAGGAGATATTAATAGGGGAATAAAATAGTTTGGGTTTGAAAGGAATATCTTATTTTTAGTTTGAAGTGGAACTGTGTAGATGCTACATTTCAAACAAGCAGTATGGGGTTTCAGAGTTTACGAGAAGAGAAAGTAATGTCAAGTAATATCATCAAAAGCGTATAACAAAAACTCCCTCCGCATACATTGTAAAAACAGTGTTTTCGGGGGATTTTTCCTTGAAAGATTATATTGAGGAACGGGCAGTTGACATAGCAAACTATATTATTGAAGAGAAGGCTACCGTGAGGCAGACCGCGAAAAAATTTGGGGTTAGTAAGAGTACGGTACATATAGATGTAACAAAAGAGGTGTTTTTGTGAAGGCTGTTTATGAGGTGAGGTAAGGATAGGAAAAGGATATTGTATATAAGGAGTATTTGGTTTTGGGATAAGTATTTACAGAATCAAATGTATGGTGCAAAAGCTCGGTGATGACCGGGCTTTTTATATGTGGAAATAAGTAAGAGTAGAAAAGTATGGTTGTGAGTGAAAATGTTGTAGTGAGTCTTTTATTTATAAGTGATATTTTGTTAGGAAGAATTGTGGTATAATCTAATTGATTATTATCAGGTTTAGGTAGATAAATAAGATTTTTCGCAAATTCTACAAAGGATATTAAGAATAATATTGGGGGAGGGCCTATGAGCGATATAATAAAATTTAATTCTGACAGAGAGATAGTTACAGAACAGAATGGTGAAATCGTAAGAGAATGCAATGATTTAGCCGAGATGACAGAAGAAATGTTGCTGGATGCACGAAAAGAAATTGCAAATACTAAAACACTTAGTGTGCCGATTGCTGAACTGGCTTTATTAGGAACTGGAGTAGCGTCTTTATTTAATCCCGGCTTTAAGGAAAGTAACACAAACAACAACATTTAATACTCAGGGATTATATCAGCTTGCAAATGCAGGAGTAGGAGACACTTTAAAGATAGCAAAGAATGGCAATTTTTGGGGAGCATTCAAAACTGCAGATGGGTCATCGAAATTTGCACAGCTTCAAGCGGCATAGCCTCTTTCAACTACCAGTACTGCGGTAATGCCTATTGATCCGGCAACAATGATGATGGCAGTAGCGTTGTTTGCAATAGAGCAACAGTTAAAAGGTATAGAGGAAAGACAGAAGCAGATTCTGTCATTCCTTGAAATTGAGAAAGAATCAGAGACTGAAGCAGATGTAGAGATTCTGTTAAAGATGATTACTACATATAAGCATAATTGGAATAATGAGCATTTTATTGCAAGTAATCATAAGATGGTGTTGGATATTCAAAGAACAGCCAGAAAGAATATGCTTTCATATAAAAAGAAGGTTGCAGAACTACTAGATTCCAAAAAAATGATTGTTGCTCAGACAAAAGTAAAATCAACTTTGAGCGATTTACAGAAGAAATTCAAATATTACAGATTGTCGCTATATACTTTTTCTATGGCTTCATTGATTGAAATTATGCTTAGTGGTAATTTCAAAGAGGCATATATTTCTGATATAAAGACAGAAATTAAGAAATTTTCATTGGAATACAGAGATTTATTTACAGAATGTTCCATGTATCTTGAGAAAATGGCTTCAGGATCTGTAGAAGCAAATGTTATGAAAGGTATTGGTGTTGCAAGTAAGGCAGTAGGAAAGTTTATAGGAAGTATTCCAGTTGTAAAAGAAGGGCAAGTGGACGAGTTCTTACAAGATGGAGGAGCACATTTAAAAGAAAATGCCCAGGATATGCAGAAGAATATATTAGAATCATTTGCAACCCTTCATAATCCGGGAACTGGTGTCTTTATGGAAAAAATGGAGGATATGATTCAGATTTATAATCATACGGACAGAATTTGTTTTGATGATAAGAAAATATATCTTATTGCAGGGTAAGATAATGGATGAATGCGAATGAGAAGGAGAAGAATGTGGAGAGATTTTCAGAGAAAAGTTTATTATTGCTTGGAGATTATTATGTCTATGGTCTGATTAATCCTAGGAATAGGAAAATATTTTATATTGGCAAGGGAACCGGGAATCGAGTTTTTGAACATGAATTGGAAAGTCAAGAAAATTCTGAGAGCGAAAAGTTGAAATTAAAGATGATAGCCGAGATTAAAGCAGCTGGTTTGGAAGTTGAAAAAGTTATTATTAACTGCAATCTGACAGAAGCGGAAGCATTTGCAGCAGAAGCGGCACTGATTAATGCGTTTAATTATGTTGAAGACACCCGGTTAACAAACATTGTTGCAGGACATCATTCGGCAGAGGCTTTGACAGTAGATGATTTTGAAAAGATATATGGAGCAGAAGAGTTACAAGAATCAGATATCCGACACAAGATAATGATTATCAAGATAAATAAACTTTATCAAAAAGGAATGACGGAAGAAGCTCTGTATGATTCGGTACGTGGTATTTGGCAAGCATCACTAGAACGTGTGAAGACAGTGGAATATGTTTTTGGGGTTTATAATTCGTTAATAGTTGCGGTATATAAACCGACAACGTGGTATGTCTGTAAAGAAGCATTAGAAAAATTGCCAAAGCATGTTACACAGTTGACTTCGAAAACGGAGAACAGAGTATTTTTTGTAGATAAAGGATTTGAGAATCATGAGTTAATGGACAAAGCAGAAAAGTTTTATTTGTATAAGTCCATTGCTAGTTTGAAAGTGAATCAGAGTGCACAGAATCCAATTACATATTTAGAGGCTAAAGAATAGAGCAAGATCCACCCCGGTATTACCATATTGCAATTTCTTGCATGTTCTTATTTGGAGTATTGAATTGATGGGGAGCATCCCCATACCCGCTAATTGGCTTCGCAACAAAAAATATATATTTTTGAATAAATACAGCTATATGGTTTCAGAGATGAAATCAGATGGCTGTTTTTGTTTTTTACATTTAATACAAGTTTTCATGAAGTGATGCTTTTACATTTTGGTAAAAACCAAGATGTTTTAATGGGTTTGAGGTGTCCTCAGTAAGAAGAAAATCATGGGATGACATGGAGAGAAAAACGATAATGTTAAACATAGGTGGATTTTGCTCTGTAAAAAATAAAAGAAATATGGAGTAACCCTGTAAAAGAGTTCATTTTCCTTTCGTTATATAGAGGGATATTCAAAACGCTTAAAAATGAAGTGAGGTTAAGGTCTATTTCAATAGACATTTTCATAGTAATGGACAAAGAGAAAAGGGAGGTGGGAGCACCGCTATGAAGAAACAAAAACTGAATTATCGTTTTCATAATCCGAATACTGCGGAAGTGACCGCCGATTACATATTGAAAGTATTTATTGAGGCGAATATGAAGAAAGTAGAACGGGTTATGCAGGAGGTTGCTGAAAGAGGTTTGGAAGAGGACAAGCAGGAGAGAAAATAAAAGATTTTGAGCTGCAAGTTTACTTGTGTTCTTGATGGAAAAAGGGTAAACTGATGAATAAGAAGTTGCGATTTTGAAGGGAGACCTTGATTATTTATGAGAAAAGAATTTGATATTTCACAGTTCGATAAATATAGAGAAGATAACAGAAGAGAAGT
>SAMEA3387500__coassemble_637_pt1 | contig 112724 bp, 99 predicted proteins | sample SAMEA3387500__metabat2_high_PE_001 | metagenome-assembled genome bin SAMEA3387500 (sample SAMEA3387500) | Felis catus | biome: Faeces | place: United Kingdom | collected 2012
TGGCCGGAAAAATTTTATATTTTTTCTCTGTCCTCTTGACGGGGAGCAGTTCAAAAAGGGGACTCTGCTCTCTTTGTTTCTTTTTGCTAAGATATGCAAAAGTATATTCTGAGAATGATAAAAAATACACAAAGTAAATCAAACGTTTGCTTAAAATCAGGTTGAAAACAAACTTTGTATAGGGGATAATGTCAATAGAAAAACAAATAAGAAACATGTTTTGGTGCGAAATGCCGAAACGAAAGAAAGCGGAGGTTTAAAATGGGGAAAAAGAACAAGGGCGGCGCTGATTTTGTCAGCAAAATACCAAAAGGGATATGGCTGTTGATTTCATTCGTTGTTGCGATACTTGTGTGGACACTGTTATCTGTGACACCGCAGACAGCAAGATGTTTTCCTAATGCACTGAAGGTATTGGAATCAATTGGACTTATGCAGGGCGAAAGAGGAATTCTTCTGCAGGATATCGGAAGCAGTTTGATTTCTGTATTCTGGGGCTTCCTTTTGGGATTTGTAATTTCTGTACCGGTGGCATTTTTGATGGCATGGTACAGACCGGTGAGATTTATTCTGGAGCCATGGATTCAGTTTATCAGAAATATCCCACCGTTAGCTTATGTACCGTTGGTTGTTATTGGTGTTGGTGTAGGTCGTACACCTCAGATTATCGTTATCTGCCTGGCAACCTTCCTGATTATGACAGTTACCATTTTCCAGGGTGTTATTAATGTGGACGAAACATTGATTAAGGCAGCAAGAGTACTGGGAGCAAATGACGCACAGTTGTTCGTGAAGGTTATTTTTCCGGCAACTACACCATTTATTATTACAGCAATCAGACTTGGTATCTCCACAGCGCTTACGACTTTGATTGCAGCAGAATCTACAGGTGCTATTGCAGGTCTTGGTATGAGAATCAAGTCTTTGGCAAACTCCTATGAAACAACGCCAATGTTGCTGTACATCATTATTATCGGTGTAATCGGTATGCTGGCTGAGAAAGTTCTTAAATACTTTGAAAGGAAGTTAACATCATGGCAGGAAAAGAGGGAAATATAAAAGTAAGCATTCAGGGTGTAGAGAAAAAATACAATACCCGCAAGGGGGAGGTTGTTGCTCTGAATGGTGTTAATTTTGATATTAAGGAAAATGAGTTTATTTGTGTAATCGGACCGTCCGGTTGTGGAAAATCCACTCTGTTAAATATTATTGCCGGACTTTTAGAGCCTACAGCAGGACAGATTCTGGTAGACGGCAAGCCGATTCAGGGAACCGGAACAGACCGCGGCGTGGTATTCCAGCAGTATGCGCTGTTTCCATGGCTGACAGTAAAGAAAAATGTAGAGTTTGGACTGAAATTAAAGGGGCTTTCCAAAGAAGAATGTGAAAGCATTGCCATGAAGTATTTGAAAATGGTAGAACTTGAAAAATTCGCGGATTCCTATCCAAAAGAATTATCCGGCGGTATGAAACAGAGAGTTGCCATTGCGAGAGCTTATGCAATGAATCCGGAAGTGCTTTTAATGGACGAGCCCTTCGGCGCTTTGGACGCGCAGACAAGAACACAGCTTCAGACAGAACTTCTGAAAGCATGGCAGGAAGAACACAAAACCTGCTTCTTTGTAACACATGATATTGAAGAAGCCATTGTCCTTGCAACCAGAGTTGTGATTATGAGCGCACGTCCTGGACGTATTAAAGAGGTTGTGGACATTGACATTCCTTATCCAAGAGATCAGGAAACAAAAATGAGCGAACGTTTTATTGAACTGAAAAATCATATTTGGGGTCAGGTATACCAGGAATACCTGGAGGTTCGGAAATAGGACTTACAAGGGGCGACCTGTGAGAACATAAAACTATATTTTAAGGAGGATTTTTTCATGAAGAAGAAATTATTAGCAATGGTACTGGCAGCAGCAACTGCAATGACAATGTTGGCTGGCTGCGGCGGCGGAGATGACAAAGCGGCATCTACAGACACAAAGGAAAACAAAGAGGCTTCTGCAGACGCAGGCAAAGAGGAAAAGAAAGAACTGGATAAAGTAAAAGTTGCGTACATGCCAAACTATGCATCTCTCTGGGTTGTAAAAACAGCACAGGAAAAGGGATATTTTGAAGAAGAAGGCATTGAGGTAGAACTGACAAAATTTGACGATGGTCCTACAGAAATCGCAGCAATGGAATCCGGTTCCATGGACGTAGCTTATATCGGACCTGGCGCTCATACACTGGCAATTCAGGGAAATGTAGATATTTTCTGCTTCCAGCAGTTGGGCGATGCAGACTGTGTTATGGGTCTGAAATCACATGGTGTAAACTCTTTGGAGGACTTAAAGGGCAAAAAAGTTGCTTATGCTTCTGGTACATCTTCTGAAACCATTCTGCTTCGTGCATTGGAATCTGTAGGTCTTACAATGAAAGACATTGAACCATACAATATGGAAGTTACAAACATGCCAAGTGCTATGATTTCCGGTTCTATTGACGCATGTGCACCATGGTCACCAAACACAAAGGTTATTACAGACGAGGTTGGAGATGACGCACAGATTTTTGTAAGCAACGCAGACTTCTCTGATATTGCAGCAGACCCTGCAAGTTGGGTATGTATGCCGGAATATGCTGAGAAGAACAAAGACCTTTTGGTAAGATTTACAAAGGCTCTCTACAAAGCAATGGACTTTGGTGCAAATGAAGAAAACTATGAAGAAGTTGCAGGATATGTAGCAGACGAAACAAAAACAGATGTAGAAACAGCAATGGGTCAGACAACAGACGGTGCATGGCTTACTTCTGAAGAACTTTTAACAGAGCTTGAAGAAGGAAAGATTGCAGGCTACTACGAAATCCAGCAGAAGAACTTCATTACAGCAGAAAAAGTAAAAGAAGAAGTTCCTGTTGAAGATTATGTATTATTCGACATCATGGAAGAAGCAGGTAAATAAAGAACAGTATGTCACGAGCATCTGGAATGAAAACTGAGCATTAAAAATGGGGGAGGGGCTGTCGAATCAGATGTAAACGAAAGATTACAAAAAGCGGCAGCCCCTGTTCTTTGTCATATGGAAAAACAGATTTTCCCTATGACAAAGAACTTCTTAAAGCAGAGTCTGTATTTTATATAGAAGAAACTCCAAAGCAGTTCAGAACACAGTGAGAAAGGAAAAGGAACATGGCAGAAAATTTATTAATTGTACATGGAGGCGGTCCTACAGCAGTTTTAAACGCTTCCCTGTACGGGGCAGTAAAAGAAGCGAAAAAATCCGGAAAGCTGGAACACATTTACGGCGCTGAAAACGGAACGGGAGGTGTTCTGGAAGAACGTTTCCTGGAACTTGGAAACATACCGGAGGAAAAATTAAAGTTGCTTTTACAGACACCGGGAACTGCAATCGGAACCTCCAGAGATCCAATCTGGCAGGAAGATTATGAAAAAATGGCAGATATTCTGGTAAAGAAAAAGATTAAGTATGTGTTGTTTAACGGCGGAAACGGAACCATGGATACCTGCGGAAAGCTGCATAAGACATGTCAGGCAAGAAATCTGGACATTCGGGTTATGGGAATTCCAAAGACTACAGATAATGATATTGCTGTGACAGATCATAGCCCGGGCTTCGGAAGTGCAGCCAGATACATTGCTGCCTGCACAGAAGAGCTGTGTGCAGATGTGCGTTCCCTTCCTATTCATGTGGTAGTTATGGAGGCTTCCGGAAGAAATGCAGGCTGGATTACAGCAGCAAGCGCTCTTGCAGGAGAAAAAGGGTATGGACCGGATTTGATTTATCTTCCGGAACGTCCCTTTGATGAGGAACAGTTTATCAAAGATGTAGAAGAAAAACTGAAAGAAAAAAGCGGAATTGTGGTGGTTGCCAGCGAAGGTCTTACTGACAAAGAGGGAAAGCCGGTGGTAAAACCGGTGTTTAAGACAGAAAGAGCAACGTATTTCGGAGATGTGAGTTCTCATCTTGCCAATCTGGTGATTCAAAAGCTGGGATATAAGGCAAGAGGGGAGAAACCGGGACTTTTAGGCAGGGCTTCCATTGGGCTGCAAAGTCCGGTTGACTGTCAGGAAGCACAGCTTGCCGGAGAAAAGGCATGCAGGGCAGCTCTTCAGGGAGAATCCGGAAAAATGGTGGCGTTCAGACGTGTTTCCGAGGCGCCATATAAAGTCGAAGATTTTCTGGTGGATATTGACGAGGTCATGATGTATGAAAGAACCATGCCGGAAGAATTTATCAATGAAAAAGGCAATGGCGTTACCCAGGCATTTCTGGACTGGTGCAGACCTCTGATAGGAGAGGAATTGCCGGATATGGTGTCCTTTAACAGCTTTATGGGAAAAAAATAAAATGTGTTTTTGAAAGTATAAGGCACAGAAAGGAAAAAAAGAATGAAACATATTTATCTGAATTTAAAAAGATTTGATGTACCGGCAGAACTGGGCGGGGTAAACCGCATTGCAGACATCAGAACATGGGGCAGCTATATTGTAAGAGAAACACAGGAAAAGCTGAAAGCATACGCACAGAAAGATGTGGAATTTGCTATGTTTTTCCCAGAGGCACATCTGTTTTCTGCTCTGGAAGCAAAGACAGAGGGAAGCCCGGTACAGGTTGGCTGTCAGGGTGTGTTTAGAACTGATGTGCAGCCGGGAGGAAATTTCGGGGCATTTACCACAGGAAGACCGGCAGCAGCTATGAAGGCAGCGGGCTGTGAGGCAGTTATCATTGGTCATTGCGAGGAGAGAAACAACTTAAACGGGATTCTGGCAGAAGCGGGTTGTAAGGATACTAATGCAGTGAATCGTATTTTGAATCAGGAAATCAAATGTGCCGTAGCACAGGGATTGAAGGTTTTATACTGTATTGGAGAGAGGAGCGAGGAGCAGGAGCAGTGGCAGGATGTTCTGGGCGAGCAGTTGGAAATCGGGCTGCAGGACGTAGACAAAAATATGGTAGCCATTGCCTACGAGCCTGTATGGTCTATCGGACCCGGAAAAACTCCGGCAGATAAGGAATATATTACGAAGATTGCCAGATTTGTCAAAGAGAAGACAGAGGGGATGGATATTGTATACGGCGGCGGCTTAAAACAGGACAATGCAGCCATGCTGGCTTCCATACCGGAGATTGACGGCGGACTCATTGCACTTACCAGATTCCAGGGAGAAATCGGGTACTATCCGGAAGAATATCTGGAAATCATCTCCCTTTATATGAAAGAAGCAGGAAAACAGGAGGACTAAGATTATGAAGTTAGAATTTGAATACGGACAGGGAACCATGGCAGCAGAATTGCCGGATAATACAGACATTTTTATTCCGGGTGAAACCGTAAAAGACCCGGATTACATACCAGAGGATAAATTAAAAGAGGCTTATCTGGAAAGTCTGGCGCACCCCATCGGTATGCCCACACTGACAGAACTGGCACATAAGGGAAGTACCGTTACCTTTGTTGTTCCAGACAGAGTAAAAGGCGGAGAACAGCCAACCAGCCACAGAAAATTAAGTATTAAATACATTCTGGAAGAGCTTTACGCAGCCGGTGTGGAGAAAAAGGATATTTTATTCATTATTTCCAATGGTCTTCACCCAAGAAGCAAGGAATCTGATGCAAAAGCCATTTTCGGAGAAGAGCTGTTCAATGAATTCTGGCATACCGGTCAGATTATCAGCCATGACAGTGAAGATCAGGAACATATGGTAAATCTGGGAACCACCAGAAGAGGTGATCCGGTTTACATGAATAAATATGTTTTTGAATGTGATATTCCGATTTTAATCGGTCATGTACAGGGAAATCCGTACGGGGGATATTCCGGCGGATACAAGCACAGTGCAACCGGTATTACAAACTGGAAGAGCATTGCCAGCCACCACGTTCCTTCTGTTATGCACAGAAAAGACTTTACTCCTGTAAACGGCGGCAGCCTTATGAGAACCAAATTTGATGAGATTTCTATGCATATGGAAGAAAAAATGGGACACCCTTTCTTCTGTTGTGACGCAGTTCTGGACACAAATTCCAGACAGATTGCCATTTATTCCGGTTATGCGAAAGAAATGATGCCGGAAAGCTGGAAGCTGGCGGACAAGAGAACTTATGTACACTGGGCAGAGAAAAAATACGATGTGCTGGTATTTGGTATGCCACAGAAATTCCATTACGGAGATGGCATGGGAACCAATCCCATTATGATGATGCAGGCATTGAGCGCACAGGTACTTCGTTATAAACGTGTGATGAGCGACAACTGCGTGATTATCTGTTCTTCTTTGTGTAACGGCTTTTTCCATGATGAATTATGGCCGTACTTAAGAGAAATGTATGATTTATTCCAGCATGACTATATGAATACTCTGCCGGATATGAACCGTTACGGCGAATACTTTGCAACAAACGAGGAGTATATCCGCAAATACCGCTTTACTAATGCATTCCACCCATTCCATGGTTTCAGTATGATTTCCTGCGGACATATTGCAGAAATGAATACCAGCGCGATTTACATTGTAGGCGCTCAGGAACCGGGATATGCAAGAGGTATGGGTCTTAAGACAAGAGCAACTTTTGAAGAAGCTCTGGAAGATGCAAAGAAGAAATTTGTAGGAGAAAATCCTAATATTCTGGCACTGCCTCTGACCTTTAAAAAGGCAGCGGTTCACCTTTGCATGAAGAATCCTGAAGAGGACTGCATGGACGCATATGGACACTGCCACCCATGCATGGGATAAGAAGAAAGAAAAGATAAAGTGAGAATATGAGGGCTGTCTTTTATGGCTGTGTGGAAAAAACAGAATTTTCCAAAGTCTATGGGGGACAGCCCTGCTTTTCTCTTTAGAACTGATAAAATGGGAGAAAATGAGCCGGGGGCTTGCAACTTTGGAAAGGAGAACATATGCTGAGATTAAGAGTAGAAGATAAAAATCCGCAGCTGAACAGAGAATTGGCAGTATACATGGAAGAAAAAAAGGGGATTCTGGAGAAGATTTTAAAAGGACAAAAGGAATATCAAGATGCTCTGGGGTGGTTTCGGACAGAAGAATGGGCGAATCAGGCGAATCTGGACTATTTTTGCGAACTGGCAGAAAAAATCAGAGAGGACGCGGACGTATTTGTGATTATCGGTGTGGGCGGCTCCAATAATGCAGCTCGCAGCGTCATAAAGGCATTGCAGACAGACAGGAAAGTAGAAATCGTATATGCGGGAAACACCCTTTCTCCCCATGCTTTAAATAAAATGCTGGAGAGTCTGGAAGGAAAATCCGTGTACATAGACTGTATTGCCAAGAATTTTGAAACCTTGGAACCGGGGGCGTCTTTCCGCATTTTACGTAAATTTCTGTATGAAAAATATGGAGAAGATGCGGGAAAGAGAATTTTTGCCACAGGTACCAGGGGCAGTTCCCTGGAAAAATTGTGCAGGGATCATGGGTATACCTTTCTGGAGTTCCCGGAAAATGTAGGAGGCAGGTTTTCCGCTTTTACCAGCGTAGGGCTGCTTCCCATGGCAGTGGCAGGTCTGGATATCCGCAGTTTTGTAAAAGGGGCGGCGAAAATGGAAAGACAGTTAAAGGAGAGTGACTGGAAAAATAATATGGCATATCAGTATGCCTGTCTTCGGAACCTGTATAGGGAAAAAGGCTATGGGATAGAGATGCTGGCAGGTTTTGAACCGCAGTTTCGCTGGTTTTACAAATGGTGGATACAGTTGTTTGCGGAAACGGAGGGCAAGGACGGAAAAGGATTGTTTCCGGTTTCGGCAGAGTTCTGCGAAGAACTGCATGCAGTGGGACAGTTTATTCAGGAGGGAACGCCGCTGCTTTTTGAAACCTTTTTAGATGTGCAGGAACAGAACAGCTCCCTTTCTGCACCAAAAGATTGGGTGGAGGATTTCTTTGATTATTTGAATGGAAAGGATTTCTGGGAAATGAACAAGGCTTCTTTTACGGCTACCGTAAAGGCACACAGAGAAAAACTTCCCTGTCTGGTACTGGAAATAGGAAAAGTCGATGAATATCACTTCGGGGAGTTGTTTTATTTCTTCCTGTTTTCCTGCTATGTTTCTGCGGAAATTTTGGGAGTCAATCCCTTTAACCAGCCGGGGGTAGAGGGATATAAGCGGTATATGTTTGAGGCGCTGGGCAAAGAAAAATAATTGACAGTGCTTTCTCCCGGTGCTATGTTAATGCTGAGTTTTCTTTTATGATTTTTATAAGAGGCTGCAGTATTTTACAGGCGAAAAGGGGATAGAAATGAAAGAGATTTACAGGGTGCAGACCGCGCCGAAGGCATTGGAAGACAATCAAATCAGAGGAGCGCATTATCGTATTACGGTTCTTACAGAACGTTTGCTGCGTCTGGAATATGATCGGGACGAAGTGTTTGAGGATCGCTCTACCCAGGTGGTTTTTGACCGGGACTTTCCAAAAGCAGCATATGAGGCAAAAAGAACGAAGGAAGGACTGGAGATTCGAACCGAATTTCTGCACCTGGTTTACAATGAAAAGGAATTTTCTTCTAATGGGTTGTCTATACAGGTGGGAGGCAGAAACAGTAATTACAGGAGTATCTGGCGTTATGGCGACCAGGGAGAAAATTTAAAGGGAACTGCCAGAACACTGGATGGCGCAGAAGGTGAAATTCCGTTGGATGACGGCGTGATGTCCCAGATGGGATTTGCACTTTTGGATGACAGCAAGTCCCAGGTGCTTCTGGAAAACGGTTGGATAGAGCCAAGGAAAAAGGAAATCCGAGATTTGTATTTTTTCGGATACGGACATGATTACAAGGGAGCTTTACAGGCATTTTATAGACTGTGCAGAAAGCCGCCCATGCTGCCGCGATATGCTTTGGGTAACTGGTGGAGTCGTTATTATCCATACACAGAAGAAAGCTACCTGGAATTAATGGACAGGTTTGAAAGAGAAAATCTGCCTTTTACAGTGGCAGTCATTGATATGGACTGGCATTTGGTGGATATTGAGGAAAAGTACGGAAGCGGGTGGACAGGCTATACCTGGAACAGAGCGTTTTTTCCAAAGCCGATCCGTTTCTTAGAAAGGCTGCATGAAAAGGGTATGCGGACAACTTTAAATCTCCACCCGGCAGACGGGGTGCGGGCATTTGAGGAAATGTACGAGCCTATGGCAAAAGCAATGGGGGTTGACATTGAGAAGCAAGAGCCGGTTCTATGCGATTTGGCAAATCCCGATTTTTTGGAAGCTTATTTTACCTGTCTTCATCACCCAAGAGAAGAGGAAGGGGTGGATTTCTGGTGGATAGACTGGCAGCAGGGAAACACCACAAAAATAGAGGGATTAGATCCTCTGTGGATTTTGAATCATTTTCATTTTCTGGATCATCAGAGAACAGGAAAAAGACCTCTCCTCTTCTCCAGATATGCAGGTCCGGGAAGCCACAGATATTCGGTGGGATTTTCGGGAGATACCATTACCACCTGGGAATCTCTTCAGTTTCAGCCTTATTTTACAGCCGTGGCTTCCAACATTGGCTATGGCTGGTGGAGTCATGACATTGGCGGACACATGTTGGGGTATAAGGACGATGAGATGACAGCAAGATGGACACAGTTTGGCGTGTATTCCCCTATTTTGCGGCTGCACAGCTCTAACAGCGAATTTAACGGAAAAGAGCCATGGCGATTTAAGCCGGAAACAGAAAAGGCTATGGGAGAGGCCCTGCGGGAACGCCATCGTCTTCTGCCATATCTTTATACCATGAATTATCGGGCGTATAAGGAAGGACTGCCTCTGGTACAGCCAATGTACTATGAATATCCGGAAAATGGCGAAGCGTATTATGTGAAGAATCAGTATCTCTTTGGTTCTGTACTTATGGTTGCCCCTGTAACAAGTCCTCGAGAAAAGGGGATCAACAGGGCAAAGACGGTTGTGTGGCTTCCCGAAGGACTGTGGTATGACCTGTACACAGGTATGATGTACAGTGGAGACAGAATGCTTGTCATGTACAGAAGTATTGAGAGTATCCCTGTGCTGGCAAAGGCAGGAGGAATTTTGCCTCTTACAGAGGAAATCAGAGGCACAGAGGCGGGAAGGAATCCGAAATCTTTGCATATCAAGGTATTTACAGGAGCCTCAGGTGATTTTGTACTCTATGAGGACGACAATGAAACCTGTGCTTATGAAAAGGGAAGCTGTGTAAAAACATCTATGAGTTACAGGGAAGAAAAGGAAGAAGTCGTTTTTGAAATCAGAAGACCAAAGGGCGCGCTGGAGCTGATTCCTCAAAGGAGAACGTATCGCGTGGATTTTGTGGGAATGAAGGATATTGCAAAGGAGCAGATAAGGGTCTGTATAGATGGAAAAGAAGTTCAGGCAGTAGTTTCTTATAACAGAAAGCTTCAGGCTGTGGAGGTGTGTGTCGGAGAGGTATCTATAGAGCAGGAGGTTAGAGTTGTTTTTACCGGGGAGCTGCAGAGAGCGGAAAACCAGGTGGAAGAGCGGTGCTTTGCATTTCTGGATCAGGCGGAAATCAGCTTTGTAGAAAAAGACCGGATTTATAATCTGGTAAAAAACAAAAAGCCGGCAGCGGAAATTTTGGCAGAGCTTTTGGCGCAGGGGACAGATAGGGAGCTTTATGGGGTAATAGCGGAACTTTTGACCGGGAAAAGTTGATGATGGGAAAAGAGGCTGGCGCAGTGTGTGCATATCGGGAATATTCCTGATTGCTGCTTCCTGCGCCAGCTTCTTTTTACGGTCTGTAGAAAATTTTGTTACAGCCTGCTTTTATTCAATGACTTTCAGCCAACCCTCCGGCGCTTCAAGTCTTCCCATCTGGATACCGGTCAGTGTTTCATAGAGCTTCTGAGTCACCGGTCCCATAGCGTCCATGCCGCTCGGGAAACAGATTTCTTTTCCATGGTCTACAATTTTGCCAACCGGTGAAATGACGGCAGCAGTGCCGCACAGACCGCATTCAGCAAAGTCTTTAACCTCGTCAAGGTATACTTCTCTTTCTTCTGCTTCCAGTCCCAGATATTCTTTTGCCACATACATGAGGGAGCGGCGGGTAATGGAAGGAAGAATACTGTCGGATTTCGGTGTAACAACCTTTCCGTCCTTTGTAATGAACAGGAAGTTGGCGCCGCCGGTTTCTTCTACCTTTGTTCTGGTTGCTGCGTCCAGATACATATTTTCGTCATAACCCTGTGTGTGTGCGTCCATAATGGCATGGAGGCTCATGGCATAGTTTAGTCCGGCTTTAATATGGCCGGTTCCATGAGGAGCTGCACGGTCAAAATCGCTGATGCGGATGGTGAGAGGCTTAACGCCGCCCTTGAAATACGGACCTACCGGGGTTGTAAAGATACGGAACTGATATTCATCTGCCGGTTTTACGCCAATCACCGGATTGGTGCCGAACATATAGGGGCGGATATACAAGGTTGCGCCAGATCCATAAGGTGGAACATAAGCAGCATTTGCCTTTACTGTGTTTACAACAGCTTCTACGAAACGGTCCTCCGGGAACACAGGCATTTCCAGTCGTCTGGCAGAATCTGCCATCCGGCTGGCATTTAAATCCGGGCGGAAGGTGACAATGCGTCCGTCCTGTGTAGTGTAGGCTTTCATTCCTTCAAAGACAGTCTGGGCATACTGCAGGACACCGGCACACTCATTTATGACAACGGTTTCGTCCTGTGTCATTCTTCCTTCGTCCCATGCATTGTCCTTAAAATCAGATACAAAGCGGTAATCGGTTTTTACATATCCAAAGCCCAGATTGGACCAGTCAATGTTCTTTTTCTCCATGTTCATTTCCTCCATTCAGCCGCGGAATGCGGTAGCTCATTTTTTTATCTTAATTTTTTACCATTATAAAACTTTAACGTGTGAATTGCAAGAGAAGTTCCGTTGCTTTTTTGGATTCTTTCATATATAATTTAAAGGAATAAGAATATCAGAGTTTTGAATAGAGAATCCGGAAGTTAGGAGTGAAGAATATGTCTGTAAATGACTGGAATAATTTGGGGAGAGATGTGAAAAATATTGTGCAGAATGCCATTGATACAGGAGATTTTGGCAGATTGAACAGAGATTTGGGACAGACACTGGAAAGCGCTCTGGGAAATGTGGCGCAGAGTATGAAAAATGCGGGAAATATGGCAGGGCAGTATTACAGAAATCAAAAGCAGCAGGAAGAACCAAAGCCTTATGGACCGGGGAACGGATACAGTACAAACTACAGTTACCGTCCCTTTGGACATTACAGAAGTCCGGAGTCTTCCCGGCGGGTGAAGGAAGCGAGAGAGGAGTTTGCATTATTTGTGAATACAGGCACAGCAAGAGCTATGGGCATTTTGCTGACAACCCTTGGGACAGCGCTGACCATTATGTTCGGCGTAACTGCAGCAGGATTTCTCATTGCTTCGATTTTTGTTCAGACTGTAGCTGAAAAGCTGGGAATCATATTGGGTGTTTTTGGAACTGCTGCGGTATTAAGCCTGATTATGGCAATTTGCGGAAATCAATTGAGAAAGAAGATTAAACGCTTCCGCGCCTATGTGAAGACCTTAAATGGAAAGCCCTATGGAAGCATTAGGGATTTGGCAAAAAGTGTAAGGAAATCTGAAAAATTCGTGCGAAAAGATTTGAAAAAAATGATTCAAAAGCGCATGTTTCTGGAGGGACATCTGGATAAGCAGGGAACCTGCCTCATAGCTAGTGACGAGGTTTATGACCAGTATATGAAGACAGAAGAAAATGTAAAAGAATTAAAAGAAAAAGAAGCAAAATCACCGAAACAGCAGCTTTCTGAGGAAGTGAAGAAGGTGATTGAAGAGGGCGACCGCTATATCGAAGAAATCCGCAGAAGCAATGATGCTATTCCCGGAGTGGAGATTTCCAATAAAATTTATCATCTGGAAAATGTGATTCTCAGGATTTTCCAGAGAGTGGAGCAGCACCCAGAGCTGATTCAGGATTTACATAAATTTATGGATTATTATCTTCCTACTACCATGAAGCTTCTGAATGCTTATGAGGAGTTGGATAAGCAGGGCCTGGAAGGGGAAAACATTAAAACCGCAAAGAGAGAAATTGAAAATACTTTGGATACTATTAACGTAGCCTTTGAAAATCTCCTGGACAGCTTTTATAAGGAAACAGCCTGGGACGTGTCTGCGGATATTTCAGTATTAAAAACCATGTTGGCGCAGGAAGGACTCATGGAAGAAAAGAGTTTTCAGAGAAAGGAATAAGAAAAGATGAGTGATGAATTAAAAGATTTTACGGTAACTCCCACATTAAGCTTTGAGCCGTTGCAGGAGGAAGCGCCTGTTGCAAAGGGAAAAAAGGAAGAGCCTGCAGAACCTAAAATGGACGACAGTATTCTGTCCCCTGAGGAGCGGAAAATGGTAGATGATTTTGCCAAGCAGATTGATATCCGCAATTCTGCAGCCATTCTTCAGTACGGTGCAGGCACACAGAAAAAAATGGCGGACTTTTCAGAAGATGCCCTGGAAAAGGTACGGACAAAGGATCTCGGGGAAGTGGGAGATTTACTGGAAGATGTGGTTACAGAATTGAAAAACTTTGATGCAGAGGAAGAGCGCAAGGGCATTATGGGATTTTTCAAAAAGGGTGCCAACAGGCTGGAATCCATGAAAAACAAGTATGCAAAAGCAGAAACCAATGTAAATAAAATTGTGGAATCTCTGGAAAAGCACCAGATTCAGCTTATGAAGGACGCAGCCATTATGGACAGAATGTATGCTTTGAATCTGAACTATTTTAAAGAACTGTCCATGTATATTCTGGCAGGAAAGAAGAAACTGGAGGAAATCCGCAGCACAGAGCTGCCAAAACTTATGAGTAAAGCACAGATCAGCGGGCTGCCGGAGGACGCCCAGGCAGCAAAAGATCTGGATTCTCTCTGCGACCGTTTTGAAAAGAAAATCCACGACCTGGAATTAACCAGAATGATTGCGATTCAGACTGCGCCTCAGATTCGCCTGGTACAGGGAAATGACACTTTAATGGCAGAAAAAATCCAGTCAACCATTGTAAATACCATTCCTCTCTGGAAAAGCCAGATGGTGATTGCCCTTGGGGTGGCGCATTCCACAGAAGCGGCAAAAGCCCAGAGAGAAGTTACAGATATGACAAACGCCCTGCTTCGGAAAAATGCGGAAACCTTAAAGCTGGCAACCGTTGAGGCGGCAAAGGAATCAGAAAGAGGTATTGTAGATATTGAAACCCTTCAGAAGACCAATGAATCCTTAATCAGTACCTTTGATGAAGTAATGGCGATTCAGAAAGAAGGACGGGAAAAGAGAAGAGCCGCGGAAGCGGAAATCTATCGTCTGGAGGGAGAATTAAAGAATAAGTTGCTGCAGATTCAGCATTAAGGAGGTGGGATTTATGTATCGGGAACATACAAAAGTCATATCCATTGGAGATAAAAAAATCGGGGGCGGAAACCCCATTTTGATTCAGTCCATGACCAATACGCCAACAGAAAATGTGGAAGAAACCGTAAAACAGATACTAGAGCTTGAGGCAGCAGGCTGTGAGATTATCCGTTGTACAGTACCTACTTTAGAAGCTGCAAAAGCAGTAAAAGAGATTAAAAAGCAGATACATATTCCTTTGGTGGCAGACATTCATTTTGACTACAAAATGGCCATTGCAGCCATGGAAAACGGAGCAGATAAAATTCGCATTAATCCGGGCAATATCGGTGGAAGAGAGAAAATTCAGGCAGTGGTAGACACAGCGAAAGAACGAAATATCCCAATTCGCGTAGGGGTAAACAGCGGCTCTCTGGAAAAGGAACTGGTGGAAAAATATCACGGTGTAACAGCAGAAGGCCTGGTGGAGAGCGCCCTTGATAAGGTGAAAATCATAGAGGATTTGGACTATGACAACCTGGTTATCAGCATTAAATCTTCAGACGTTTTAATGTGTGTAAAGGCGCATGAGCTACTGGCAGAAAAGACACAGTATCCCCTTCATGTGGGAATCACGGAGGCAGGAACCCTGTACGCAGGAAATATTAAATCAGCCGTAGGTCTTGGTATTATTTTGTATCAGGGAATCGGGGATACCATAAGGGTATCCCTGACCGGAAATCCGGTAGAGGAAATCAAGTCAGCCAAACGGATTTTAAAGACTTTGAATTTGCGAAAGGGCGGCGTGGAGGTGGTTTCCTGTCCGACCTGCGGAAGAACAAAGATTGACCTTATCGGTCTGGCAAATCAGGTAGAAAATATGGTGCAGGAATTTCCACTGGATATAAAGGTGGCTGTTATGGGCTGTGTAGTCAACGGTCCGGGAGAGGCAAAGGAAGCAGACATTGGAATTGCCGGAGGCAAGGGCGAAGGTCTTTTGATTAAAAAAGGCGAAATTGTCCGAAAGGTACCGGAAAAGGAACTGCTTTCTGCGCTTCGGGAGGAGCTTGTAAATTGGAAATGAGTATGGAGGCATTGCGGTTATGGAAAAGGAATTTCTGAATGTGTTCCGTAATCTGGAATTAAAGGGAGAGCTGAAAGCGCTGCTGGAAGAAGTGGTAGTGACAAAGGTATCCGTAAACCGGAAAAAGGATCATTTAAGGGTTTATATCCGAAGCCGACAGTGGATTCACAAAAAGTATATTTATGCACTGGAAAGGGCGATTGCATCTCAGTGTTTCCAGGGAGTTTCCATGGAGGTTAAGGTGCTGGAGCGGTTTGCCCTTTCCAGCCAGTATACGCCCCAATTGTTTTTTGAAGCGTATCAGTCTTCTATGGGACTGGAACTGAAAAATTACAGCATTCTGGTTTATAATATGTTCCGGAATGCTGTTATTACGTTTCCGGAAACAAATACTATGCATATGCTTTTACAGTCCACTGTGCTGGCAAAAAGTAAGGAAGAAGAGCTGATTCATTACATGGAAAAGGTATTCTGTGAGCGGTGCGAATTTTCTTTAAAGGTAGAGGCAGAATACCAGGATCCAAAGGAAAGCAAATTCCGGAAAAACAGTGATGTTCGTATTGCACAGGAGGCTGCCCATATTATAGAAATGTCTGCTTTAGGACACAAAAAAGCAGACATTCCGGAGGAAGAAGAGCCGGAAAAGGAAGCATCATATATACAGAAACAGGAACAAAAAGGATCCAAAACACAGGAGAATAAGGAAAAATCCGGCAAAGCGGAGCATGGATCGAAAGGCGAAAAAGGCAGAGGAAAGGGAGAAAAATTTTCTTCGGATTTCAGAAGAAGTGTAAAGCGTTCAGATAATCCTGATGTGCTTTACGGAAGAGATTTTGAGGATGAAGCGATACCTTTGGAAACCGTACAGACAGAAATGGGAGAGGTGTGTATCCGGGGACAGATTATGACTCTGGAAAAGCGGGAAATCCGCAATGAAAAGACGATTCTTATTTTTTCTATTACAGATTTCACGGACTCTATTACCGTAAAATTATTTGCTCGTAATGACCAGGTAGCTGAAATCACAGAAGGGGTGAAGGAAAAGGCCTTTGTGAAATTAAAGGGTGTTACCAACATTGATCGTTTTGACAGTGAGCTGACCATTGGATCTGTGGTTGGCATTAAAAAAATTGCCAGCTTTGGAACCGTGCGTTCAGACAATGCCCCGGAGAAGCGGGTTGAGCTGCACTGTCATACCAAGATGAGCGATATGGACGGCGTTTCAGATGCAAAATCCATAATAAAAAGAGCCTATGAATGGGGACATAAGGCAATCGCTATTACAGACCACGGTGTTGTACAGGCGTTTCCGGAAGCCAATCACTGCTTTGATGCCTGGGGCGGCGTTGTACCGCCGGATTCTGATTTTAAAGTGATTTATGGTGTGGAGGCCTATCTGGTAGATGATTTAAAAGGGATTGTGCAAAACAGTCAGGGACAGAGCCTGGACGCTCCCTATGTGGTTTTTGATATCGAAACCACGGGATTTTCTGCGAAAAAGGATAAAATTATTGAAATTGGCGCTGTGAAGGTGGTAAACGGAAATATTACGGAACGGTTTTCTGAGTTTGTAAACCCGGAGATTCCGATACCTTTTCGAATTGAACAGCTTACAAGTATTAACGACAGCATGGTAGCAGGTGCCCCTACTATTGATGTAATTTTACCCAGGTTTGAAAAGTTCTGTAAAGGCTGTGTTATGGTGGCACACAATGCAGAATTCGATATGAGCTTTATCAAGAAAAATTATGAGGATTTAGGAATTGAAAGAGAGGATACCATTGTGGATACCGTGGGCATGGCCCGCTTCCTTCTGCCCCAGCTCAACCGCTTTAAGCTGGATACTGTGGCAAAGGCAGTAGGGGTATCCCTGGAGCATCATCACAGGGCAGTTGACGATGCCTCCTGCACAGCGGAAATTTTTGTGAAGTTTCTTCAGATGTGCAGAGAGAGGGATATTTTTGATCTGGATAAGCTCAATGAGGAAGGTTCAGTTTCTGTGAATACCATTCGGAAAATGCCAACCTATCATGCGATTATTTTGGCAACAAACGATATTGGGCGTGTCAATCTGTATCATCTGATTTCGGATTCCCATCTGATTTATTATCAGAGGCGTCCCCGTGTGCCAAAGAGTCTGTTTTTGAAATATCGGGAAGGGCTGCTGATTGGCTCGGCATGTGAAGCCGGAGAACTGTATCAGGCTGTGTTAAACGGAAGACCGGAAGCTGAGATTGCCCGGCTGGTAAATTTTTATGATTATCTGGAGATTCAGCCTCTTGGAAATAATGCTTTTATGATTCGCAACGAGGACCGTTCCGACATTACCTGTGAGGAGGATTTACAGGAGATTAACCGGAAAATTGTCAAGCTGGGAGAGGCATTTAACAAGCCGGTAGTAGGAACCTGTGACGTGCATTTTCTGGACCCGGAGGACGAGGTATACCGAAGAATTATTATGGCAGGAAAAGGCTTTGACGATGCAGACGACCAGGCGCCTCTTTACCTGCGTACCACAGAGGAAATGCTGAAGGAATTTTCTTATCTGGGAAGGGAAAAGGCAGAGGAAATCGTGATTACCAATCCCAATAAAATTGCAGATATGGTGGAGAAAATTTCACCGATTCACAAGGGGAAATGTCCGCCTGTGATTGAAAATTCGGACAGCATGTTAAGGGAAATCTGCTACAATAAAGCTCATGAAATTTACGGAGAGAATTTGCCCAAAGCCGTGGAAGAGCGTCTGGAGAGAGAGCTGAATTCGATTATTTCCAATGGATATGCGGTTATGTATATGATTGCCCAGAAGCTGGTTTGGAAGAGTAACAGCGATGGCTATCTGGTTGGATCACGAGGTTCCGTAGGCTCGTCCTTTGCAGCAACCATGTCGGGAATTACAGAGGTAAATCCCTTAAGTCCCCACTATTACTGTGCTAAATGTCACTATGCGGATTTTGATTCCGAGGAGGTGCGGGCGTATTCAGGAAGAGCTGGCTGTGATATGCCGGATAAGAAGTGCCCGGTGTGCGGAGAGCCTTTGATTAAAGAGGGATTTGACATTCCATTTGAAACCTTTCTGGGTTTTAAGGGGGATAAAGAGCCGGATATTGACCTGAACTTTTCCGGGGATTATCAGGGAAAGGCTCATCGTTATGTGGAGGTTATTTTTGGTGCAGGGCAGACCTTTAAGGCTGGAACCATTGGTACGCTGGCCGAAAAAACAGCCTTTGGATATGTGAAAAAATATTATGAGGAGCGGGGGCAGAGAAAGCGCTACTGTGAAATTAACCGTATTGTGCAGGGGTGTACCGGAATCCGCCGTACTACAGGACAGCACCCAGGTGGAATTATTGTACTTCCTATTGGCTGGGATATTGAAGAATTTACCCCTGTGCAGCACCCGGCAAATGATATGAACAGTGACATTATCACCACGCATTTTGATTACCATTCTATTGACTCCAACCTGCTGAAGCTGGATATTCTGGGACACGATGATCCTACCATGATTCGTATGCTGGAGGATCTTACAGGTATTAATGCAAGAAAAATTCCTCTGGATTCCAGAGAGGTTATGTCCCTGTTTAAAAATACAGATGCCCTGGGAGTTACTCCGGCAGATATTCGGGGATGCCCACTTGGGTGCCTGGGAATTCCGGAGTTTGGTACAGACTTTGCCATGCAGATGTTAATTGACGCCAATCCTACCTCTTTTTCGGATTTGGTGCGTATTTCCGGGCTTTCCCATGGTACGGACGTGTGGCTTGGCAATGCGCAGGATTTGATTAAATCCGGTACCGCCACTATTACCACCTGTATCTGCACACGAGATGATATTATGATTTATCTGATTAACAAGGGATTGGAGCATGGACAGGCATTTACCATTATGGAGAGTGTACGTAAGGGAAAAGGATTGAAGCCGGAGTGGGAGGAAGAGATGAAAAAGCATGATGTCCCAGACTGGTATATTGCTTCCTGTAAGAAGATTAAATACATGTTTCCAAAGGCTCATGCGGCAGCGTATGTTATGATGGGCTGGCGTATTGCTTACTGTAAAATCTTCCACCCTCTTGCTTATTATGCATCGTATTTCAGTATCCGAGCCACAGCTTTTTCCTATGAACTGATGTGTCAGGGAAAGGAAAAGCTGGAGTATTTTATGGACGATTATGAGAGGCGAAAGGATACGCTCAGTAAAAAGGAACAGGATACTTACAAGGATATGCGAATTGTTCAGGAAATGTATGCCAGAGGCTTTGAATTTGTTCCCATTGATATTTATAAGGCCAATGCTCATACCTTCCAGATTGTGGGAGATAAGTTGATGCCTGCCCTGGATACCATTGAAGGCCTGGGGGACAGAGCGGCTGATGCCGTAGTAGCGGCCGCAGAAGAAGGAGAATTTTTATCTCTGGACGATTTCAGGAACCGGACAAAGGTAACAGCGTCCACCATTGATTTAATGAATGATTTGGGGTTGTTTGGAAAGCTGCCTCAGTCAAATCAGATGTCATTGTTTGATTTTCAGTAGGGAGAAAGGAGAAAAATTTTGTGTTTTTTTCAGGAATCCTATTCCCTTTTTTGAGAAATTTGTTACAATAGAGGTGTTCTAAAAACAAAAAAAGAAGAGGAAAGGTGAAACCATGCAGGAATACAAACCATTTAAAGAAGGTAAAGTACGTCAGATTTTTGATATCGGAGAAGAACTTGTTATGTATGCAACAGACAGGATTTCCGCATTTGACTACATCTTGAAAAACAAAATCACAGACAAAGGCGCCGTTCTTACAAAAATGTCCAAGTTCTGGTTCGACTTCACAAAGGATATTGTGCCGAACCATATGATTTCCACGGACACAAAGGATATGCCGGAATTTTTCCAGACACCGGAATATGAAGGACATGTGATGTTGTGCAAGAAACTGGAAATGCTCCCTGTAGAATGTATTGTCAGAGGCTATATTACAGGAAGCGGCTGGGCAAGCTATAAAGAAAATGGTACTGTATGCGGTATTCAGTTACCGGAAGGCTTACAGGAATCTGATAAGCTGCCTGAACCTATCTATACACCATCTACAAAGGCAGAACTGGGTGACCATGATGAGAACGTTTCTTTTGAAGAAACTGTAAAAACTCTGGAAAAACTCTATCCAGGAAAAGGACAGGAGTATGCAGAAAAGCTTCGTGATTATACCATTGCCCTGTACAAGAAATGTGCAGAATACGCATTGACAAAAAATATCATTATTGCAGATACAAAATTTGAATTTGGTCTGGACGAAAACGGAGAAGTGGTATTAGGTGATGAAATGCTTACACCGGACAGCTCCAGATTCTGGCCGTTAGAAGGCTACAAGCCGGGTCAGGGACAGCCGTCCTTTGACAAGCAGTATGTACGCGACTGGCTGAAAGAAAATCCGGACAGTGATTTCCTTTTACCGGAAGAGGTTGTGAAAAAGACTGTAGATAAATATGTAGAAGCTTACGAACTGCTTTCAGGAGAAAAATTCTAAGAAATTCTATTAAATTATATATGTCTTTTGATTATCTTTTTATATCTTCTTAAATGTCCGTAAAGCCTTATTTTAGGCTCTACGGGCATTTTGCTTTTGTGGTAAACCTCACATATCTAGGTTCATGTTCTTGCTAGGGCTTTTTTTCTGGGTTAGTAATCAAGAGAAAAGGGGTCAGGGATAAGTTCACATGAACATTCCTCAAACTCGGCTGTTACTATTTCATTAACGGATTTTAATGCGGCTGCTAAATCATTCATTGCAAGAACGTTTGTTTCGATTTGAAAATATACGGCTATCCATAAATGTCTGCCTGTTTTTGTTATATCATAAAAAACAGGTTCAAAATGGTATTGCTCCATAATCGGATTACACAACATTTTGATTTTCTCTACAAGTTCCTTATCCGGCGAAAATAAAAAGATATCTTTGATTGCCCTCCATAGAACCTTAATACTTTCGGGAAGCATAAATACCATAATAATTATAGCAACAATCTGGTCAAAATATGGGGCGAGAAAGTAAAATGGTGTTTTCTCTAAATAAAGCGAGATGAAAAAAGCAAATGACATTCCTAAACTATATGCAATATCTAATTTCCAACCTAGAAGTTCTGCTTTTATAGTTGGTGAGGATAAGTTATTGCTCAAACGGTTCATAGCTATGAAAATAATAATACTAGCTATTCCAAGAAAACACTGGAATATGGAAACTAAGCCGTTATCCACAGTATTTCCACCGGATATTACGGAATGAAGCACTTCGGCAGAAACTCCTAAAGTAACAGATAACATCATTATGCCTTTAATGATAATAAATATCGTTTCAATTTGAAAATACCCAAAAGGACGCTTCTCAGATATCGGTTTATGAAATAATGGGGTAAGGAACAAAAGTAACGCAATAAATACCAATTCTGCCGTATCATATACTGCATCGGTTAGAGATGACTGTGAATGGCTGTATATTGCAAAAATAAATTCAAAAACTGCAAATAGAAGTCCTGAGAAAAAGGATATTTTTAAAATTAACTTTTCTTTTTTTTCGGTTATCATATTATTACACCTGCTCTTTAAATTGTTTTACGAAATAAAAACAGAAAAAGGTGGGAAAAGATTGTGATTTCTGTTGTTTTGGCGCTGCAATACAAAGTTCGTTGCGGCAGCGCCAAAAGTAAATACTATTCTAAAAGTTCACGAAATGCCTGAATCAGCTCATCATTTTTTTCAGGACTCATGACACAGAACCGTATAAAGGAATTGTCCAGGAACGGGAAGGTGGAGCAGTCCCGAATCATCAGTCCCTTTCGGATACAGGAGTCAAACACCATTTCAGAAGTGATTTCCTCCTTTAAAATTTTCATAAGAAGAAAATTGGAGCAGGAAGGGTATACCTTTACTGTTTTCCAGCCGGAAAGCAGGGAATAGATACGCTCTCTTTCAGAGGTAATCAGGTTTTTGGTCTGTTCAATATAAGCTTTGTCAGAAAACATGATGCAGCCGGCAATTTCTGCAAGGCTGTTAATGGTCCAGGGATTTTTCCGGGTGTTGATATATTTCAGCAGATCCGGATTTCCGGTAACCGCATAGCCAAGGCGCAGTCCGGGAGCGGCAAAAAATTTAGAAATTCCTCTTAATACAATGAGATTATTGTAATTATTGGTAAGAGGAATGGCAGAAATTTTGCTTTTGGGATCTGTAAATTCCTCATAGGTTTCGTCTACCATGACAGAAATGCCATATTGCAAAGCTTTGTCCAGAATTTTTCGCATTTCCTTTCTGGGAATTGCTGTGGAGGTTGGGTTATTGGGATTGCAAAGCACCAGTAAATCCAGGCTGTCATTTAAATATTGGCAGAAATCAGACACATCAATTTGAAAATCGTCTTCTTCTTTTAAAGGATAGTAAAGTGTCTGTCCGCCCTCAAGTGCAATTTCACGCTCATATTCGGAATAAGTAGGTCCTAAAATCAGGGCTTTCTGTGGGTGCGTTGTCTGGATAAACAAGGAAATCAGTTCTGTGGATCCGTTTCCCACGATGATGTTTTCAAACTGTGCGCCTGTGTATTCACAGATGCTTTTTCTGAGTCCGGTATACTCCCTGTCCGGATAGGAAGTGATAGCGTCCACATGCTTTGCCAGCGTATCTTTTAAAAGAGGGGAAATGCCAAGGGGGTTGACATTGGCGGAAAAACTGGTGATATCCTCTTTCTTTATATGATAAATTTCTTCGATTTTTTCCAGGTCACTGCCATGAAAATGGTCTTTGTGTTTCAGCATAGAAATCCTCCTTTGGGGTGAGAAATTGTTCCAAAACAGGCTGTGTATTCAAGTTGCACAGCAGAAGTTTGTAGTGTATAATTCATAGTAGCAGAATCTTGTCAATTATTCAATAATCAGATTTCAATATAAATAAAACAGGGCAAAGGTGATATTTTGAAGACACGAATGGAACAACTGATAAACGGAAGATTTGAATATGAAGTACCGGGTTTGGAGCTTTCTGCAGACCATATTTCTCTTTCAGCAGTACCGGAAGAAAAGGTAAGAGGAGAATTGCAGTTCGCAGCACGGGACGGAAGAAAAATAAAAGGAATGGCATATTCCACTCACCGCAGATTTCTTCTGGGAAAAGAAAAATTTTCGGGAGAAAAGATTATTCTTCCCTATGGAATCGACACAAAGGGATTGGAGAGTACAGACTGCATAGAAGGGGAAATCGTTTTAAGCACTGGTATTGGAACTTACCGGGTGCCTTTTTTCGTGGAGATGAAAAAGCCCCAGGTGCGTACTTCTCAGGGAACTGTGGGGAACTTGGAAGAATTTGTCAGTTTGGCAAAAGAGGATTTTAGAGAGGCCTATCAGCTTTTTATAGATCCGTCTTTTAAAAGACTGTTAAAAGGCAGAGAAGAGTTACTGCCGTGTTATGCTGCAATGGTGAAGACACCGGTACCTTATCAGAATCTGGAGGAATTTCTCATAGGTGCAGGGTTAAAGGAACCAGTGCGCCTTACACTGGAAAAGGACAGGCTGGAGTTGTATGAAGTGCAGACCTCTTTAAAGGATACCCTGCGAATCAGAAGAAGCGGCTGGGGATTTCTGCGGGCAGAAATCGAAGCAGAGGGGGAATTTCTGGAGGTAGAAAAGAGAGTAATTCACGATGGACACTTTATCGGAAGTGTCTATGATCTGGAGTATATTATACGCAGGGAATATCTTGGCAGAGGACGGAATTTTGGCAGAATCCGCATAAAAACCGTGTATGAAACTATTACTTATGAAATTATGGCGTCAAAAAACGGAAAGATTCAGGTCAATGTAACCGCATATGAGAAGAAAAAAAAGCTGGAGGCAGCCAGAGCCTTTCTGATGATGGAATTAGGGAAAAAGGACATCAGGGAATGGTGTATGGATATGGAAGCGCTTTTGGAAGAATTAAAGGAAAAGGGATACTATTCCACAGAATGTCAGCTTTTTGAGGCATATATACAGGTGCGGGCAGATAATAAGCAAGAAGCCAGAAGACTTTTGGATTCTCTGGAAAACAATCAGAGGATTCAGCAGGAGGAAATTTTGGAGGGGGCATTTTTGTATCTCAATGAGATTTCTGAGCGGAATATGCAGTCTAAAGAATCTGTAGCAGTGCGTCTGCATCAACTATACCAGAGAAGAGTGGACAGCCTGCTGTTGCTTTCCATGATTTTTCAGTTAGACGAGGAGCATCTGCGTACCCAGTCCAGAAAGATGTTTCTTTTAGAAGAGCAGTACAGAATCGGATGCAGAAGTCCATTTCTCTATCTGGCGGCATGCAGACTGGCAGCAGAAGATGGTTCTGTTTTTCGAAAAATGAACGGATTTATCATACAGGTGTATCTTTTTGCGGAAAAATACGGGATTCTCACAGAAGAAATGGCGTTCCGTGCCATTGACCTTGCGGGACAGATGAAGGGATTTTCCGAAAAGGTTTATAACATTCTGACCTGCATCTACGAAAAATATCCCTCTGTGCATGCAGTCAAGGGTATCTGTCAGTTGATTATGAAGGGAGAACCCAGAAAGGCAGAATATTTCCGGTGGTATGAGCTGGCTGTACAGGCAGAGTTGAAAATCACAGGCTTATATGAATATTATATTGAAACCATGAGTCGAAATTATCAGAAGGTTCTGCCAAAGGTGATACGCCTGTATTTCGGATACAACAATACATTGAGCGATACAAAAAAGGCGTTTGTGTACAGCAATGTGATTCGCAACAAAGAGATAGATAAAGAAACTTACCAGACATATAAAAAAAATATGGAAGAATTTGCAAAGGAGAAAATCAAAGAAGGACGGATAAATGAAGACTTTGCTGTGGTATATCAGGAGTTCTGTGTGGATTCCAATGATGAAAATGTACGGGCAGCTCTGGCAAGAGTGTTGTTTACCTGTCGCCTTTACTGTGATGATCCCAAGATAAGAAAGGTGATTGTGCGCCATGCCTCCATGAAAGAGGAGCAGGTCTATCTCTGTACAGACCGGACTGCCTATATTTCTCTCTATACAAAGGACGCCGCTATTGTATTTGAGGACAGCAGTCAGCGCAGGTATGTGAGTACAGTGGATTATAATGTGCATCACTTGCTGGATATGGAGGAACTGGCAGGAAAGCTTGGAAAAGACGGAAAGAAATATCCGGGCATGTTGCTTCATACTTGTGGCGAACTGAAGCATGAGTGTACAGTGACAGAGGAAAATGTATCCTGCTTTGAGTCTGTGTTAAAGCAGGAAAGTTTTTGCGAGGACTATCGCCAGAATATCCGAAAAAAGCTACTTTTATATTATGAATCCCAGATGGACAACCGGAATTTAAGGGAGTCCCTGAGGGAAATGGATTTCCGTGCTTTTGCAAGGGTGAATAAATGTCTGCTGATTACCATTCTGGTAAAGCAGGAAATGTTTGTGGGAGCCTATGATTTAATCTGTGAATACGGATACGAAAAAATTGAAATGCCGATTTTGCTCAGGCTGTGTAGCCAGATGATTTTAAGACTGGAATTTGAATATGAGGAAGAATTGCTACTTCTGGCAGGATATATTGTAAAATCCGGTGTTTATGATGAGGTGCTTTTGAAATATCTGGTGCAGCACTTTGAGGGACCGGTAAACGAAATGGTAAGGCTCTGGGAGCGGGCAATGGGCTTTGCGCTGGACTGCTACCAATTGGAGGAGCGGATTTTGGTGTGCAGTATGTTCTCCAGAGTCTGCCATGAAAAGGGACTTTCTGTGCTGAAAAATTATATCAGCCAGAGCGGGAAGGAACAGGTGATTCTCTCTTATCTCACCTTTGAGTGTTATGCTTATTTTCTGGGAGAACAGGAAAAAGAGGAATTTTTGTTTGAAGCCCTGGAAAAGGTACTGGAGAGAAAATGGGAATCTGATATCATCTGCAGAATTTCGCTTCTGAAGCACTATGGAGAAACCGGCATTTGGAATCAGAGAAGAAAAGAGCTGGCAGAGGAGATTTTGGCAGAATGTGCAAGGGATCGTCTGCAGTTTGCCTTTTTTCAGGAGCTGCCAAGGGAACTTCTTGGTACCTGTCAGTTAGAGGACAAACTGTTTGTAGAGTGCAGGACTTATCATAACGCCAAAGTAACTTTGTATTCCTATATTGAACGGGGAGAACGCACAGAGGAGAAGAGAGAGCCGTTAAAGGAGAGGTATCAGGGAATTTATAATCGAGAGTTTGTTTTGTTCTACGGAGAAAAGCTGCATTATCATTTTGTCATTGAAAAGGACGGCGTCACAGAGATGACGCAGGAGGAAATCCTGACTGTGGAAGAAGGGGATATGCAGGGAAGCAGTAAGTATCAGATGTTAAATACTATGCTGCAGCTCAAAGAAAAGAACCAGACAGAGGAATTGCAGCGCATGACAGAAACCTATATGGAAAGAGAACAGCAGGTAAAGGAGCTGTTTGCTCTGTTGGATTAGGAGGCAGAAATGATGAATGAAACAAGAAATATTATAGCAGGTCTGGAAATCGGTAAAAGCCAGTCCCAGATTTGTTATTATGACCGCAGAGAAAAAGAACCGATTTCTGTTTCCGTAAAGGCAGGCAGCAACCAGTATCTTTTTCCCACACAGCTTTCCAAAAAGCCGGGGGAAGAGGTGTGGCACTATGGCATAGAGGCAGAATATTTTGCGCGTCAGGAGGGAGAGATTTCCCTTACCGGGCTTTTGGGGATTTTTGGAAGTACAGAAGAAGTGAGTATTGATAATAGCCTGAGAAAGCCTGCAGACCTTCTGGCAGTGTATTTAAAGGGGTGTATTTCTCTTCTTGGAATTGCAGAGCCTGCAAGGCAGATAAAGGCATTGATGCTTACAGTTCCCAGGCTTTCTGCAGATATGGTGAAAAATGTGTATCAGGCAGGCGAAAGTCTGGGATTTTCCAGAGGGCAGATTTTTCTCCAGGATTATGATGAAAGCTTTTATTACTATGTTATGAATCACCGTAAGGACAACTGGAATCGAAAAATCGGCTGGTTTCTGTTTGAGGAAAATCAGGTATCCTTTGCAAGGCTGGTGACGGATAATCAGAAGCGACCGGTTACGGCTGTGATTGAGCATGGCATTACGGCAGAACTTCCAACAGATGCAATAGAGCGGGACGAAAATTTTTACCGTCTGATTGAGCGTTCCTGTGGCACAGATACTTATTCCAGTATTTATATTGTGGGAGAGGGCTTTGACCAGGAGTGGGCAGTGCGATCCACGCCTCTTCTCTGCAGGAATCAGCGTCATGTTTTTTATGGAAATAATCTGTATGTAAAGGGCGCCTGCTACGGAGCCAGGGAAAAATGCGAGGAAGGCATATTAAAGGGGCATCTGTATCTTGGTCCTTCTCTGGTAAAACACAATGTCGCCATGGAAATGCTGGTAAACGGTTCGCCAAAAACGTACTCGCTTATAGAAGCAGGGAAAAACTGGTATGAAATTCATACGGAAATCGAACTGATTTTAGATGGCAGAGAGGATTTGGAATTTCTGGTTACTTCCATGGAGGGAACCGGAAAGACCAGATACAGCATGAAGCTGGAGGGGCTGCCCAAGCGTCCCAATAAGACTACCAGACTGCGGGTGTGCCTTTCCTATGAATCTCCGGAACTTTGCGTGATACAGGCAGAGGATTTGGGATTTGGAGATTTGTTTCCTTCAGAGGGAAAATGCTGGATAGAAAAAGTATCATGGTAAAGGAGAAAAAGACAATGAGCGGATATATTTTATGTCAGTTAAAAAGAGCAGAACTGCCCTATTATATTGAAAACATCAGCACAAATATCTATTCCATTGAAGAACTCTGTTATTATTTTTACCATAATATTTATCTTCTGGACGAAACGATTTTAAACGAGCATCTTTGTGACTGGCTGAGAAAGGAACTGGGACTTGAAAAGCTGTACCGACGGCTTTATAAGATTCTGGAGGAAAATCTGGGAACCTCGGAGTTTATTCTGGCAGTATTTAAAGAAATCAATTATCTGACCCACAGCGAGTTTAAGGAGCTGAACCAAAAGCTGACTCTCTTAAACCAACAGCCGCAGGTACTTCGGGAGAAGAAAAAGGGTGATTATCTGGTGGAGAACCGCATGTATGTCAATGCTGTGAAGATTTATGAAAATGCCCTTCAAAAAGAAGATAAGGAAGGGTTGGGAGAACAGTTTAACGGAGGTATTTATCACAACATGGGCTGTGCGTATCTGCATTTATTTCAGCTTAAGGAGGCAGCAGAATGCTTTAAAAAGGCCTATAATCTGCTTCATACAAAGCAGGTATTAAAGCATTATCTCACTGTGTGCTATATGCAGAATTCCGAAGAATTTCCCAAAATCTGCAGGGAGATAGGGGCAGAAGCAGGAGAACAGGAGGAAATTGCAGAAAGTCTGAAGGAGAGTGCGAAAAAGGCTCAAAAGGTGTCCGGGGAAGAAGCAGAGCGTCTTTTAGAGGGATTTATTCAGGATTATCACAGGAGTACAGGATTTTAAACTTGTTTTTTCAGAAGTGTTGCGATATAATCCATGTGTATTAACTGCGTGATAGATGTAGAAGAACAGAGAGGTAAATGAATATGAGTACAGACAGATATGTAAGTCCATTATCCGAACGTTATGCAAGCAGAGAAATGCAGTATATTTTTTCTCCAGATATGAAATTCCGCACCTGGAGAAAGCTTTGGATTGCTCTGGCAGAAACAGAAAAAGAGCTGGGACTGCCGATTACACAGGAGCAGATTGACGAGTTAAAGGAACATGCCGAAGATATTAACTACGAAGTGGCAAAAGAGAGAGAAAAACAGGTTCGCCACGATGTAATGTCCCATGTATATGCCTATGGCGTACAGTGCCCAAAGGCAAAGGGCATTATCCACCTGGGCGCTACAAGCTGCTATGTCGGTGACAATACTGATATTATTGTCATGACCGAAGCCCTGAAACTGGTGAGAAAAAAACTGGTGAATGTGATTGCAGAACTGGCAAAATTTGCAAAAGAGCATGAAGCACTGCCAACTCTGGCATTTACCCATTTTCAGCCTGCACAGCCTACTACAGTGGGAAAAAGAGCAACACTGTGGATACAGGAATTCCTTCTGGATTTAGAGGATTTGGAATTTGTACTCAGCACAATGAAACTGTTAGGTTCAAAAGGAACCACAGGAACACAGGCAAGTTTTCTGGAACTTTTTGACGGAGATCAGGAAACCATTGATAAGATTGACCCCATGATTGCAGAAAAAATGGGATTCAAAGAATGTTATCCTGTTTCCGGACAGACTTATTCCAGAAAAGTGGATACAAGAGTTTTGAACGTACTGGCAGGAATCGCAGCCAGCGCGCATAAATTTTCTAATGATATCCGTCTTTTACAGCACTTAAAGGAAGTGGAAGAGCCGTTTGAAAAGAGCCAGATTGGTTCCTCTGCCATGGCATACAAGAGAAATCCTATGAGAAGTGAGAGAATTGCTTCCCTTTCCCGTTTTGTCATGGTTGACGCTTTAAATCCGGCGATTACGTCTGCAACACAGTGGTTTGAGAGAACGCTGGACGATTCTGCAAATAAAAGACTCTCTGTTCCCGAAGGATTTCTTGCCATTGACGGTATTTTGGATTTGTGCTTAAACGTAGTGGACGGATTAGTGGTATATCCAAAAGTAATCGAGAAACGTTTAAGAAGCGAACTGCCGTTTATGGCTACAGAAAACATTATGATGGACGCAGTAAAAGCAGGCGGTGACCGTCAGGAACTCCATGAAAGAATCCGTGAACTTTCTATGGAAGCAGGAAAAAATGTAAAAGTAGAAGGTAAGGATAACAATCTTCTGGAACTGATTGCAGCAGACCCTGCATTTAATATGAGTCTGGAAGACCTTCAGAAGACCATGGACCCTGCAAAATATACAGGAAGGGCAGCCGTACAGGTGGAAAACTTCCTGAACAAGGTCGTAAATCCTGTATTGGAAGCAAACAAAGAACTTCTTGGAATGACAGCAGAGATTAACGTGTAAAGATATAGAAGAGAAGAGGTTGCTGCATGAAAAGCATATTGAGAGCCGTGCAGCACCCTCTTTTTCTTTTTTATCGGGAAGGAGAATTATTTTATGAAGCAAAAGAAAAACGGAAATGCCATAGCCCTTTTGCCTATTGGCGTGTTTCTGGTGATTTTTATCGGAGCAGGGATACTCTCCCATGATTTTTATACCATGCCGGCAATTGTTGGTTTTCTGATTGCCCTTATGGTGGCATTTATGCAAAACCGCAGAGTGCGCTTTGCAGATAAACTGGCAATTATTTCCAAAGGAATCGGAGAAGAAAATATTGTAACCATGTGCCTGATATTCCTGGCAGCAGGAGCTTTTTCAGGAACCATTAAAGCAGCAGGCGGTGTGGAAAGTACGGTAAATCTGGGACTGTCCATTATGCCGGCGTCCATTGCCGTGGTTGGTCTGTTTATTATCGGCTGTTTTATTTCCCTGTCCATGGGAACCTCTGTGGGAACCATTACCGCTATGGCGCCTATTGGTGTGGGGATTGCGGAAAAGACAGGCATTGCCCTGCCAATCTGTATGGGAGCCATTGTGTGTGGCGCCATGTTTGGGGATAATCTGTCCATGATCTCAGATACCACCATTGCAGCCGTGAGAACTCAGGGCTGTGAAATGAAAGATAAGTTTAAGGAAAACTTTTTAATTGTGCTTCCGGCAGCTGTTCTGACAGCCATTTTGTTCTTTTTCCTGGCAAGAGGAGGTGCGGGAAATATAGACAAAGATTTGGAATACCAGATTATCAGAGTCGTTCCTTATCTGGTAGTGTTAATCGGAGCTTTAATCGGAATCAATGTGTTTGTGGTATTAATTGCAGGAACTGTGCTTGCAGCCATTGTAGGTGTGGGGACAGGCGCTTTTGCTTTGGGCGAGATGTTCCAGAAAATGGGAGAAGGCGTTACCAGTATGTATGATATCACCGTGATTTCTATTATTGTTGCAGCCATTGTAGCGTTGGTAAAAGAATACGGCGGTATTGATTTTATCCTGAACATGATTAAACGCAATATCAAGGGACAAAAGGGCGGAGAATTCGGAATTTCTGCGTTGGTATTTTTGGTGGACTGCTGTACAGCAAACAATACGGTAGCCATTGTTATGGCAGGACCCATTGCAAAGGAAATCAGTGAAGAGTTTGAGGTATCTCCAAGGAGAAGTGCCTCTCTTCTGGACATTTTTGCTTCTGTGGGACAGGGGTTGATTCCGTATGGCGCACAGCTTCTGACTGCAGCAGGACTGGCGTCCCTGTCACCTGTGCAGATTATGCCGTATCTGTTTTACCCGATTCTCATGGGAATCAGCGCGGTACTGTTTATTCTTTTCAGGAGAAGATAAAATTTTTACTTTATTTCTGAAAAAAAATGGTGTATGATACTGTAGTAATTGAAAAGAGTGCAACCTTACAGGAGGAATAAGATATGGTAAAAGCAGTAGTTGGGGCAAACTGGGGAGATGAAGGCAAAGGCAAAATTACAGATATGCTGGCGCAGAACGCAGATATTGTCGTACGGTTTCAGGGCGGTGCAAATGCAGGGCATACAATCGTAAATGATTATGGAAAATTTGCACTTCACACACTTCCTTCCGGTGTTTTTAACGACCATACCACCAGTATTATCGGAAACGGTGTGGCATTGAATATCCCGGTACTGTTTAAAGAGATTCAGTCTATTGTGGAAAAGGGAGTGCCTATGCCGGATATCAAGGTATCAGACCGCGCGCAGATTGTCATGTCTTATCACATTAAATTTGATGAGTATGAGGAAGAGCGTCTGGCAGGGAAATCCTTTGGTTCTACCAAATCAGGAATCGCACCGTTTTATTCAGATAAATTTGCAAAAATCGGTTTCCAGGTCAGCGAGCTGTTTGAGGACGAAGCTGCTCTGAGGGAGAAAGCAGAAAATATTTGTGACAAGAAAAATGTGTTACTGGAGCATTTGTATCACAAACCGCTTTTAAAGGCTGAGGATATTGTGAAAGAGCTGATGCAGTACAAGGAGATGATTGCACCGTATGTCTGCGATGTTTCTCTTCTTCTGTGGAACGCTATAAAAGAGGGCAAAGAGATTTTGCTGGAGGGACAGTTGGGCTCTTTAAAAGACCCGGATCACGGTATTTATCCGATGGTTACTTCTTCCTCTACCCTGGCTGCTTATGGTGCAGTAGGCGCAGGAGTGCCTCCTTATGAAATCAAGAAGATTATTACTGTGTGCAAGGCATATTCCAGCGCAGTAGGCGCAGGGGCTTTTGTGTCTGAAATTTTTGGTGAGGAAGCAGACGAATTAAGGCGCAGAGGCGGCGATGGCGGAGAGTATGGAGCAACCACAGGACGTCCAAGACGTATGGGCTGGTTTGACTGTGTGGCTTCCAGATACGGCTGCCGTATTCAGGGTACCACGGACGTGGCGTTTACGGTTCTGGACGTGCTGGGTTATTTAGATGAAATTCCCGTATGTGTGGGATATGAAATTGACGGTGAAATCACCACAGAATTTCCTACTACCCATCTTCTGGAAAAGGCAAAACCGGTATTAGAGGTGCTGCCGGGCTGGAAGTGCGATATCAGGGGCATTAAAAAATATGAGGACTTACCGGAGAACTGCCGCAAATATATTGAATTTGTGGAAGAAAAGCTGGGATTCCCCATTACCATGGTTTCCAATGGACCGGGCAGAGAGGATATTATTTACAGATAGGGAAAAGAAAGGGGCTGTTTTGGGAACAGCCTCTTTTTTAGGAGAGGGATTATGAAAGAACTTGATTTAAGTGGAATTGGAGAAAAAATCAGTAAGATTCGTAAAGAAAAAGGGCTTACATTAAAAGATATGGTGGAGTATACAGGATTGTCGGCCGGATATTTGAGCAACTTGGAAACAGGAAAGACAAGCCCTACCTTGGAAAATCTTCATATGGTTACTTCCTCCCTGGGTATAGACTTAATAGAACTTTTAACTTCCGAAGGGAGAAAAAAGCAGGTTTTGCGAGCTGAAGAAGTGCGTATACACAGATACGAGGATTACAATATGGAGGTTCGTCTTATTGATTTTGGGTATGATGCCCAGATTTATGAGGTGCTGACCATTTGGCCTGGAGAAATTCGGTTAGGTCCTCTTTCCAGACATTTGTATTCGGAAACTTGTACGGTTTTGGAAGGGGAGCTATCTTTAGAGCTAGAAGAGAAAATATACAAATTGCACAAATTTGATTCTGTGTATATTCCAGAGAAGACAGCTCATCGTATATGGAATGATTCCGATGAAAAGGTAGTAACATACTGGGTTTATCAGAAAAAATAGTAAATAGAACAGTGGAACAAAAAAAGATTCCGTAAAGGGGTCTTTTTTTTGCTTTTTTGTTAAAAATGATAATAATGGGAAAAAAAATAATAATTTATTGACAGTATGCACAACAAGAGTTATAATGCTCTCATGAATTCATTTAAATGAAAAATAATTCATAATTATGAAAATAAAAGGGAGAGAAAAATGAATGAAAGGATAAATTTTAGAGAAGACAAAAGATTTCTGGGGCATCCTATGGGACTGGGGACAATTTCTTTTATGACATTGTGCCAGGGCTTTGCCAATTACGGAATGAGTGCTATTTTAATTTATTATCTGTATGCGGATATGGCAGCTGGAGGATTGGGATTTTCCCAGGCAAACGCAGCACAATTCATATCTCTTTACAGCACTTTATCATTCCTTTGCGGAATTTTAGGAAGTTATATGGCAGACCGTTTTATAGGTATTCGAAAAGCCATTCGAATTGGATTTTTTATTAAAACGTTGGGATATGTGTTACTGGTTGTTCCTACAGGCGGAATTCCTCTTTACCTTGGAAGTCAGTTTTTGCTGTTGATGTCTGGTGCGGCTATGGGAAACAGTTTGGACGCATTAACCGGAAAGCTTTATGAAAAGGGCGATACCAGAAGAGATAGTGGTTATTCCATACTCTATATTATGAATAATGTAGGAGCTATAGCTCCAGTCATTACGGGAACGATTGCACAGATACTGGGATATCATATTGGATTTCTGTTTGCAGCGATTTTGCAGGCGTTGGGATTTCTCATTTATCTGCTTACAGAAAAGAAGCTTTACGGAAATGTAGGCACAGAACCAGATGACCAGGTTTCCCAGGAAGAGAAGAGAAAGCTGATTTTTAAATTAGTGTCAGGTTTGGGAATCCTTGTATTGCTTATTCTGACTTTGTTTTATACAGGCATATTTACGCCAACCTCTTTTGCCAATACAGTCAGTACCATTGCTATTTTCATTCCTATTGTTTACTTGGTATATATTGGAAAAAGCAAAAAAATAACAAAAGAAGACAGAATAAAGTTAAAAATGTTTTTTGTTTTGTTTCTCTGTAACAGTCTGGCTATGATGGTATGGAATCAGTCTACAGGAATTCTGGCAGTTTATGCGGCAGAGAGGGTAAATCTTAATATCTTCGGCATCGAGCTTACACCTGCAGCCTTCCAGACAGTGCCTGCAGTATACGCAGTAATTTTAGGAATAGCAGTCAGTGCTTTATGGATTCGTCTTGGAAAGAAACAGCCGGACACACCTTTGAAATTTGGAATAGGAACAGTTTTGTGGGGAGCAGGACCTTTATTTATGATAATTCCGTTTGTGATGTTTACAAAGGAAACAAAGGTCAGTCCTTTATGGCTTTTGATTTTTTATCTGTTTATTATTGCCGGTGAAGCAATTACCAGTCCCACAGGACCTTCCTGTACAGCAGCCATTGCCCCGAAAGCGTTTACTGTTCAGATGTTTACTATCTGGAAATTAAGTCAGTCTACAGGAGCAGGACTTAGTACTTTGGCCGTAAACTTTTATAAGGAAGGAGCAGAGGCAGGATATTTTCTGGGAATCGGTTTGATTACCTGTATTGTGGGAATGGCCGTATGTTTCAGCCACAAAGCAATTTCTGTCAAAATGCTCATGGGAAAGAAGGAATCCGTATGAATTATCAAAAAAGAGTAGAAAAAATACGAAAAAAATTTTTGGAAGATGGGCTCGACGCACTTCTTCTGACAAGGGGAACCGATATTCGTTATCTCAGTGGATTTACAGGAGAGGATAAAGTAGCTGTTCTGGTACTTACAGAGAAAAAACAGTTTTTTATTACAGATGGGAGATTTACAAATCAGGCAGCTATGGAAACAGAAAATTGGGAGATTCTTCTTTGGAGGTCAGGAAGTAGCCTTTACAAAGAAACCGGATTATTACTGCATCAGTTGCAAATAAAAAGGGCGGCAGTAGATATTTATGATATTTCCCATGGAAGCTATCAAGAGCTTTCACAGGTCTGGGAAGGCAGTCTTGAGTTCTGTAAACCCTATGTTTCAAATCTGCGCAGGGTAAAAGAGAAAGAAGAGTTAGAGCTTATTAAACAGGCATGTAAAATTACCGAGGATTCTTTCTTAGCCTTTTTGCCTAAAGTTTCTGTGGGAATGACAGAAATGGAACTGAGAAATATATTAGAAGCAGAATTCAGAGTCAGAGGAAGCGAAGCCGTAAGCTTTGATACCATTGTAGCTTCCGGATCTGACAATGGAGGAAATCCTCACGCCAGTCTTACCGGGCGAAAGATAGAAAAGGGAGATATGATTACTGTTGATTTTGGGGCAAAATATCAGGGATATTGTTCGGATATTACCAGAACCTTTGCCGTCGGAAAACCGGACAAAAAATTGCAGGAAATTTATCAGGTGGTATATGAAGCAAAGCAGGCAGGACGAGAGCTTTTAAAGTGCGGGGTACAGGCTTCAGCAGTAGATGGCGCCATAAGAAGTGTTATTGAGCAAGCCGGATATTCATTGGTTCATGGACCGGGACATGGATTTGGGCTGGATATTCATGAAAATCCATTTTTGGGGCCTGGCAATGCATATGCCATGGAGGAAATGGTAGTACATACTTTGGAGCCGGGGATTTATGTGCCGGGACTTGGAGGAGTTCGGATAGAAGATGATTATCTCATACAAAAAGATGGAGGGGAATGTCTGACTCCTCAGATTACAGAAGAGTTAATTATTTTATAAGGAATTATAAAAAGAAAGAATTAAGAGAAAAAAGGAGAAATGAATATGAGCAGACAACGGGAAACTTCAGAAATCAGTCCGGAAAATCAGGCAGTTTTAAATGACAGAGCTTTTTTCGGACACCCTAAGGGAGTAGGAGCCTTAGCTTTTGGTAACCTTTGTAATTCTTTTGCATGGGCGGCTGTCTATGCAGTATTGGTATATTATCTATATGCGCCATATACAAAGGGGCTTGGCTTTACAGAGGGACAGGCAGCGACCATGATTGCTGCCATGGGAGCAGGCAACTCCTTGTTTGTTATTATTGGAAGCTGGTTTGCAGACCGTGTGCTTGGAGCCAGAAATGCTTTAGTAGTGGGAAATATTGTGAAGGCTATTGCTTTTGGCCTGTTTGCAATTCCACCTGTAACGCTGGCTCAGGGACGTGTGTTTGCTGTTATTGGTTTAATCCTTATGGCATTGCCGGTTATGGGAGCAAGCAACAGTTCTCTTACTGGACAGATGTATGCCACTGATGATTCTGCAAGACGGGATGGTGCATATACCATTCATACAGTAGCAAATGCAATTTCCGGTGTGGTGGCTCCGGTACTGGTAGGGTTTATTGGAGAGAGTAATTATCATATTGGATTTGCTATCGGAGCAGCATGGGCATTGGCATATGCGGCTGTTATCTTCTTTACAAGAAACAAATTTTTCGGAACTATTGGGGAAAGACCTGTCAATCCTCTTACAAAAGAAGAGGCGAAAAAGGTGGGAACAGTTGCAGCCATTGTACTGTTAATTGGGGGTGTGATTATTGGACTCACAGTATCTACAGGGCTTTTAACCTTTGATGGTGTTATTAATGTACTGACAACAGCAGCATTTATTATTCCTATTTTATTTTTGTATAAGCTGTTTAATAACAAAAAAATCAGCACACAGGACAGAAAGAAGCTGGTACCGTTTTTAAAACTGTTCTGTGCACAGATTGTAGTGGCTACTTCAACGGTTATGATTACCTCTGCATTAGCTGTTTTCGTAGAAGCTAAGGTAAATCGCCATATGTTGGGGATTGAATTTGCACCAGCAACCTTTACTTCTATTTATAATGTGTTTGGATTGATTTTAGGACCGGTTTTTGTATTTCTATGGACCAAAACAAAAGTAGGAAAAGTATCTACCTCCAAAAAATTCAGTGCCGGTATTATGGCATACGCTTTGTCTTATATTGCCCTTACCATACCAATGATACTGGGAATTACAGAAAATATCAGTCCGGTATTTCCAATTATTTTTTACTTCCTTATGACAATGGGCGATAATATGGTTTATCCGATTGGTAACTCCATTACTGCAAAGTTATCACCAAAATCCTTTGAAACCCAGATGCAGTCCGCATGGAGTCAGAGTACATCCATTGCAAATGGAATCACTATGATATTATTGAAATTTTTTACAACCTCGGATGCACAGATGACCTTATTCCCGATTATGGCAGTTGTGCTGATTATTACAAGTGTTATTGTATTTCTTTTTTCGAATCACATTGAAAGGGATATTGCATAAAAAGGAGGGGCAATATGGGAGTGAGAATTTCAGAAGCACCGGAACCTTTGAAGATTTTGTTAATAGATACGACGCATGTGGAGATTTACTGGAATCAGGAGCTGGCGTTAAATGGGGGTATGACTTCTGCCTACCATATTCTTTATAAAGGACAGGAACTTCCTCTTCACGAACGGACAGACAGTGAGGAATGGCATGTAGGTACCGTATATGAACCGAAAAAGAAGCGGACAACCGTATCCTTAGAACAGCCGGTCGGTTCAGAGGCTGTAGAGAATATGGAAATTTGGATAGAGAAGGTGGCAAATGCCAGAGGCATGACTGTAAACAGCGATAAAAGGTATTCTGTGACATGGGAGCCTTATTACACAAAATTTTCCAAAACAGACTGTGGTATTGTTATTAAATCCAATGATAAGGTGAGTGACAGAGCGCATGAAATGGCAGTAGCAATTATGGATATCATGTTGGAAAAGCAAAAAGCAGCAGCAGAGAAAATGATAGAATTTGGTGCAGAGCTTGCTATTTATCCACTGGGAGAGGACGCTTATGATATACCGGAGCATCGAGTGGGCTGCCTTTATATGCACAGGTATGTAGAAGGATATGGCGGCGTAATAGAAAATCCGATCAGTTCTATTTCAGAAGCAAATGTACTGCGGATTTTGGAAGGAGAGCATGCTACAAAATATAGGGAAGAATTGATTTTGGCTCATGAGTTTGCTCACGGAATTCATTTAATCGGTGTAGAGCATTTAGAGGACAGAACTCTTGCAGAACAATTCAGAATCCTGTATCAGCATGCAAAAAATGCAGGAAAGTGGCCGAATACTTATGCAATCAGTAATTATGAAGAATATTTTGCAACCCTCACTACAATCTGGTTTAACGTTATGGAAGAGGGAAAAGACGGGCAGTGGGATGGTATCCGGGGACCTGTAAATACCAGAGAAGAGCTAATGCGCTATGATAGAGAGGCCTATGAATTTTTCAAGGAGTTTTATCCGGATAAAGGTTTCCCAATACCCTGGAACGAAACAAAAAATTTATACGATATAGACGGTAATGTTTATGGAAAGGAAGCTTAAAATGACAGATTTGGAAATTGTGCAAAAAGACAGAGATAGCTTATATATTGGAAATATCAGAACTGTAGAATTTGATTTGAATCTTCCGGTAAAAGGAGAGAATGGTTCCGAGATCACCTGGGAAACAGGACATGACAGAATTATCAGTACACAGGGAAAGGTTACACGACCTAAATATGGAATGGGAAGCCGCACAGTTCCTCTTACAGCAACTCTTCGCTATGGAAAAGAAAAGGCAGTGAGAGTATTTGAGGTGCGGGTACTGGAAGAGGAAAATAAGATACAGATAGACAAAGTTTTTCCAGTCCGTTTAGAGGCTGAAAAAGGAAAAGTATTTTATCTTCCTACTGCAGTTGTTATTCAGACAAAGGAGGGGAGAGTGCTTCCCCATCTTGTAGAATGGGAGAATCTGGGAGAACGTATTTATGAGAATACAGGAATTGTACAGGAGCATGGGAAGATCGCAGGGACACAGGTAGAGGTGCCGGTGACTGTAGAGGTGAAAGACTGCGTAGAGATTCAAAAAATGAGTCAGATTCCTAAAGTACAGGAAACAGATAAAAATACGGTTCTTTTTGGGGAAAGTTTTTTTGAAAAAGCACAGGGGTGGTCAGAAGAATTTTTATTAAGTGTGAATGATGACCAGATGCTTTATAATTTCAGAGCTGCCTGCGGCCTTGATACAAAAGGGGCGCCGGAGATGATAGGCTGGGACGCACCGGACAGCAATTTGAGAGGACATACAACCGGACATTATCTGTCTGGCTTGGCACTTTGCTATCGGGCAGGAAAAAAAGAAGAAATAAGAAAAAAAGCAGTCTATATGTGTGACTCCTTAAAGGAATGTCAGGAAGCGTTTTCACGCATGGAAAATATTCAGGAGGGCTTTTTAAGCGGATATGATGAAACACAATTTGACCTTTTGGAAAAATATGTACGTTATCCGGAAATATGGGCGCCTTATTATACACTTCATAAAATTTTTGCCGGTCTTTTGGACTGCTGGGAGTATGCGGAAATTCCTCAGGCACTTGAAATTGCAGATAAACTGGGGGATTGGGTGTATAATCGTCTATCCCGTCTGCCCCATCATGTGCTGATGAAAATGTGGAGCCTTTATATTGCCGGTGAGTTTGGCGGAATGAATGATGTTATGGCAAGACTGTATGGGATTACAGGAAAAGAAATACATTTAAAGGCTTCCAGAATGTTTGACAATGATAAGCTGTTTTTTCCTTTATCTCAGAAAATAGATGCGCTGGATACTTTGCATGCAAATCAGCACATTCCTCAGATTATTGGCTGTATGAAGCTTTTTGAAGTGACAGGAGAAAAGCGTTATTACGACATTTCCAGATTTTTCTGGGAAAGCGTTACCAAAGACCATATTTATGCTATCGGAGGTACCGGAGAAGGGGAAATGTTCCACGGACCGGAAGAGATAGGAAGCCTGTTAAGCAAGAATACAGCAGAAAGCTGTGCTTCCTATAATATGCTGAAACTGACAAAAGAACTCTTTAAATATGAGCCTGTAAGTTCTTATATGGATTATTATGAAAGAACTATGTTTAATCATATTGCTTCTTCCTGTGAGCATGCTCCTACAGGAGCCAGCACCTATTTCATGCCTTTGGCACCTGGCTTTCATAAAGAATTTGACGATGAAAATTCCTGTTGCCACGGTACTGGTCTGGAAAGCCATTTTAAATACACGGAAGCCATTTATTTTACAGACAGAAACAGTATTTATGTAAACCTTTTTATCCCTTCTGTTTTAAACTTGGAGGATATAGAAGTAAGACAGGAGATTTCGCCGTTTTTGCCTGAACAGGTAAAGATTTTTGTGAAAAGAACAGGAAACAGAGATTTAAAAATCCGCATTCCTTATTGGTGTAAGGGGGATTATCAGATAAAACTCAATGGAGAAAAGGTAGAGGCAGAAAAATTAAGCGATGGCTATTGTAAAATTTCCGGGGTAGAGAACAGTGAGATAGAACTTGCCTTTTCCTGTACGCTGAGGCTGGAGAGGACGCCGGATAAACCGGAGGTGGCAGCTCTATGTTATGGCCCGTATGTGTTGGCGGCGCTTACAGAAGAGGAAGACTTTTTACATCTGTGTTTGACAGAGGAAAATCTGGAGAATATGGTGAGAAAAGAAGAAAATCTGCACTTTATTTGTGGAAAAACTGTTTTTGTACCTCTATATAGCATTTGCCATGAGAGATATCAGGTATATTTTAAAATTTGATATAGAGCTATCAGAAAAAGCGGTGGAATCGGAAGTATTTCGGTTTTGCCGTTTTTTTCATAAAAGGTTGCCTGCCCTTCCCGGATATGATATATTGTAAGAACAAATGTTTTGACTTACATATGGAGGAGAAGAAAAACATGAGTATTTACGATACATTAAATCAGGAACAGCAGACAGCTGTTTTTCATACAGAAGGACCGGTGTTAATTCTGGCAGGAGCAGGCTCGGGAAAGACCAGAGTGCTGACCCACAGAATCGCTTATTTAATAGAAGAAAAGGGTGTAAATCCCTGGAATATTATGGCAATTACTTTTACCAATAAGGCAGCAGGAGAGATGCGGGAGCGTGTAGACAAAATTGTGGGATTTGGATCAGAGAGTATCTGGGTTTCCACCTTTCACTCCAGTTGTGTGAGAATGCTGCGCCGGTTTATTGACCGTCTGGGTTATGACACAAATTTTACCATTTACGATACCGATGACCAGAAGACCCTGATGAAGGATATCTGCAAGCGTCTGGATATTGATACAAAGGTGTATAAGGAACGGGCGATTCTGGCAGCGATTTCTTCTGCAAAGGACGAGTTGATAAGCCCGGAAGAATATGAAATTAATGTGATGTCTGATTTTTCCAAGAGGAAGATTGCTCTGGCCTACAAGGAATATCAGAAGGAGCTGAAGAAAAATAATGCTCTGGATTTTGATGATCTGATTGTGAAAACCGTAGAACTTTTCCGTTCCTGCCCGGACGTGCTGGAATATTTTCAGGACCGTTTTCAGTATATTATGGTGGACGAATATCAGGATACCAATACCGCGCAGTTTAAATTTGTCAGCCTTCTGGCAGAAAAATACCGCAATCTCTGTGTTGTGGGTGATGATGACCAGTCTATTTATAAGTTCCGCGGGGCAAATATCGGGAATATTCTGGGATTTGAGAAAGTCTTTCCTGATGCAAAAGTGGTGCGCTTGGAACAGAATTACCGTTCCACCCAGAATATTTTAAATGCAGCAAATCAGGTGATTCAGAATAATATGGAAAGAAAGAGAAAATCTCTCTGGACAGAAAATGAAGAGGGAGAAAAGCTGCATTTTCGCCAGTTTATGAACGCCCATGAAGAGGCAGAATACATTGTGGGAGATATCAGCAAAAAGGTGCGAGAGCATGACGGGGAATATCGGGATTTTGCTATTCTTTATAGAACCAATGCCCAGTCCCGTCTGTTTGAGGAAAAATTTCTTATGGCAAATATTCCTTACAAGCTGGTAGGAGGCGTAAACTTCTATGCCAGAAAGGAAATCAAGGATTTGCTGGCATATTTAAAGACCGTGGACAATGCAAGAGATGATTTGGCAGTACGGCGAATTATCAATGTACCGAAAAGAGGAATCGGAGCCACAACTCTTGGTCGTGTACAGGACTATGCTGCAGAAAGAGGAATCAGTTTTTATGATGCGCTGAGGGAAGCAGAAAATATCTCCTCTCTGGGAAGAGCAGCTGTCAAGGTGCAGCCTTTTGTGAATTTTATTCAGAGTCTGAGAAGTAAACTGGAATATTTATCTCCTTCCGAGCTTTTGAAAGATATTATTGAAAATACAGGCTATGTGGAAGAACTGCGGGCAGAAGGAACAGAGGAAGCAGAAGCCAGAATAGAAAACATTGACGAATTGATTACCAAGGTTGTGACCTATGAAGAGGAAAATGAGGAACCTACCCTCTCCGGATTTCTGGAAGAAGTCGCTCTGGTGGCAGATATTGATTCTGTGGACGGAGATGACAATCAGGTGCTTTTGATGACCCTTCACAGCGCCAAGGGTCTGGAATTTCCTTATGTGTATCTGGCAGGCATGGAGGACGGAATTTTCCCCAGCTATATGACCATCACGGCAGATGACCCAACAGAAATAGAAGAAGAGCGCCGCCTTTGCTATGTGGGAATTACCAGAGCAATGAAAGATTTAACACTGACCTGCGCTCAGCAGCGTATGATTCGCGGGGAAACGCAGTATAATAAGGTATCCAGATTTATCAGGGAAATTCCCAGAGAACTGGTGGAACTGGGCAGAAGCTTTGAGGAAAAGAAGATAAAAGACATTCCGATGCCAAAAACTTACCGCCAGATGAAGGAAGCTTTTAAGCAGCCGGCGTTTGTGCCAAAGCAGTTTGAGGTGAAAAAAGCTTCCGGTCTGGATTATACAGTGGGGGATACGGTGAAACATCTGAAATTCGGAGTCGGTGTTGTGACAGATATCACAGAAGGCGGACGGGACTATGAAGTTACGGTAAACTTTGATAAGGCAGGAATCAAAAAAATGTTCGCTTCTTTTGCGAAATTGAAAAAAGTTTGAGAAAATCTTGAAAATTTCAAGAAGGGATAGTAAAATCTCGAGTACAGTGGTATAATAATTGCACAGAGTTTAGAGGATTAGAGTTTCAGAAAACATTTCTGGAAATTTCATAAGAGAGGAAGGTGCAGATTATGAATCGTATTGAAGATTTAATTACAGCATTACAGAAAAAAGAGGAAGAAAAGAATAAAAATACCGTATTGTGGGTACTGGCAATTATCGGTGCAGTGGCAGCCGTTGCCGGAATCGCATACGCGGTTTACCGTTTCTTTACTCCGGACTATCTGGAAGATTTTGAAGAAGATTTTGATGATGACTTCGATGATTACTTTGAAGATGAGGACGAAGAGGAAAAGTAAAAATGCAAAAGAAATAGGAACTTCGGGAAACCGGGGTTTCTTTTTCTGTACCACAAGAATCAGGAAAGGAAGAACAAGGTGAAAAAAGGTGAAGTTTATGAGGGAATCATTGAGCGGGTTGATTTCCCTAATAAAGGCAGAGTGCAGGTAGAAGACAGAATCGTAACCGTAAAAAACGGTATGCCGGGACAGAAAATTCGGTTTCAGATTAATAAGAAAAAGGGAACACGACTGGAGGGAAGACTTTTAGAAGTTCTGGAAAAATCCCCTCTGGAAAGCAGAGAACCTGTATGCAGTATTTTTCCTGCCTGTGGAGGCTGTATGTATCAGACCATGTCTTATGAAAGCCAGCTTCAGATGAAGGCAGAGCAGATTAAGAGCCTGATAGATACGGCTGTGCTGCAGAGCGGACAGACAGACGGGCAGGGAAATCCGGATTATGTATTTGAAGGAATTAAGGGAAGTCCCCAGGAGTTTGCTTACCGCAACAAAATGGAATTTTCCTTTGGCGATGAATATAAGGATGGCCCCCTGTCCCTGGGACTGCACAAAAAGGGCAGCACCTATGACGTGTTAAATGCCTGTGACTGCAAGCTGGTGCATGAGGATATGACAAAAATCCTGACCTGTGTACTGGAATATTGCAGGGAAAAGGGCTATTCCTATTATCACAAAATGCAGCATATGGGCTTTTTGCGTCACCTGCTTTTAAGGAGAGGAAATACAACCGGAGAAATTCTGGTGAATCTGGTGACAACCAGTCAGGAGGAAACCGATTTTGCAGAATTAAAGGAGCGTCTGCTGTCTTTGAAGCTGGAAGGAAAAATTGTGGGATTCCTTCATATTATTAATGATGCGCTTTCTGATGTGGTGAAAAGTGATGAAACCAGAGTGCTTTACGGAAAGGATTATTTCTATGAGGAGATTCTGGGGCTGAAGTTTAAGATTACTCCATTCTCCTTTTTCCAGCCAAATTCCTATGGGGCAGAGGTGCTTTATGAAACTGCCAGAGAATATATTGGCAATACAAAGGATATGACTGTGTTCGACCTGTACAGCGGCACTGGAACCATTTCCCAGATACTGGCTGCTGTGGCAAAGGAAGTCATTGGCGTGGAAATCGTGGAAGAGGCTGTAGTGGCAGCCGGAGAAAATGCAAAGCTCAATGGTATTGAAAACTGTCGATTCCTTGCAGGGGACGTGCTGAAGGTACTGGATACCATTAAAGAAAAGCCGGATTTCATTGTGCTGGATCCGCCAAGGGACGGCATTCACCCCAAGGCGCTGCCGAAGATTATTGATTACGGAGTAGATAAGCTGGTGTACATTTCCTGTAAGCCTACCAGCCTGGCGAGAGATTTGGAGATGTTCCTGGGAAGAGGTTACCGAGTAGAAAAAGTATGTTGCGTAGACCAATTTTGTCAGACCGTACATGTTGAGACGGTTGTCAAGTTGGTTAGAAAAACTCCCGACGCATATATCGACATTACCGTGGATATGGCAGAACTGGATTTGACTGCTTCGGAGGCCAAAGGCAACCTATCAGAAAATTAAGGATTACATTAAGGAAAAGTATGATGTGAAGGTGTCTTCGCTGTATATTGCTCAGACAAAGCAAAAGTATGGAATTATCGAAAGAGAGAATTACAATACGGTAAAGTCTGAAAATGCGAAACAGCCACAGTGTCCGCCGGAGAAAGAAAAGTTGATTGAGGAAGCGTTGCGGCATTTTAAGATGATTTCATAGAAGAGGAGGATGTCTATGAGCAAACTGATAGCAAAAGAATATAAGAGATTTGAAGATATTAAACGAGTGCGTAAAGACGGTTCCGAGTATTGGAGTGCAAGGGAACTTGCTTTGGCACTTGATTATACACAGTGGAGAAATTTTCAAAAAGTGATTCATCGTGCTATGGTTGCTTGTGAGAATAGTGGGCATGACAGTTCCAGCGATTTTGCTGAGGTCAGCAAAATCGTAGATGCAGGTGCAACGTCGAAGCCGGTATTGGATTATGAATTGACGAGATATGCCTGTTATTTGATTGTGCAGAATGGCGATCCAAGAAAAGAAGTGATTGCATTGGGACAAACTTATTTTGCAATTCAAACATACCGTCAGGAAGTGGCAGACCATTTCAATGAACTTAGCGAGGATAATCGCAGGCTTGTGGTACGAGGCGATATTAAACAATGGAATCAGATGCTGGCGGAAACTGCACATAAAGCAGGTGTGATTACGAATGAAGAATTTGCAATTTTTCAAAATGCAGGCTATATGGGAAGTACTGAGTTGATTGCCAACCTGTTTCGTATTTCTCAGACAGAAGAAAAATTGCGTAAAGATGAAGTGGAAGATGCGAAAACTGCCACATCTGTTCACTATTCCGTAGGTCATGAAGTGCGTACTGCCATTGCAAAAATCGGAGGCACAATGCCGGAAGATTTGCCTATACCTGAAAAGAGCATTCAACAGATTGAAAAAGAGCAGATGGCACGATTAAAAGCAAAAGCGAAGAATGGGAAATTGATGTTGGACGAATAAAATTCACACATTGGTAAGAACTAAAATCCTCTCGTAAAATGATAATAAATCAAATTATAGGAGGATTTTTTATGATGGCACTATTTGAACAACAGGGAGGTACTTATCAAAAGAAGGGGGATTATTTTATACCTTGTGTGGTAACTAAAAAAAAGAAGGAAGTGCATATCGGGGTATGGGCAAACCGTCATCGACAGTATCTTAAACAATTTCATAGAGTACGATATTACAATCTTTTGACCTGACAAGAAAAATAGCAAAAGCCATCAATACCTCTGTGGGTATGGGTGGCTTTGCTTCTTCTCTATTCGGTTTGTTCCCCGCTTACAATTTCTCCTTCCCAGTCTATAATTCCCCCAAACTCCAGTACCTGACTGTATCCAAGCTTCGCCAGTTTTTCTGCAGCCTGTCTGCTTCGATTGCCGCTTCTGCAGTAGACGAGGATTTTTTGGTCTTTATCCGGCAGTTCCTTTGGGCTTTCCTTAGTTGTAATACTTTCGTTTGGGATACATACGGCTCCCGGAATATGTCCCTGTGCAAATTCTTCAGGGGTTCGCACATCTAAAAGAATATATTCCTCCTCTGTTTCCAGAATTTCTGCGGCCTCTGACTGAGAAATTTGTTTATAATTCTGCTTTGGGGTATCTTCAGAAGATGCACACCCTGAGAGGAGAAACAGGGAACCGAAAAGTAAAAATAACAGGTTTTTCATGTGGTTTTCTCCTTATGCCCTATACTCTTGCCATGCCGTCTACACTCAGCACAACGCCTGTGATGTAGGAGGCTTCGTCTGATGCCAGGAAGACAAAGGCATTGGCAATATCTTCAGGCTGTCCCAGTCTTCTCAGTGGAATCTGAGCAATCATAGGGTCAATAACTTCCTTTGGAACGGATTTCATCATATCTGTTTCCGTAATGCCCGGTGCAACGGCATTGACACGAATCCCCTTTGGACCCAGTTCTCTTGCCAGAGAAACGGTCAGTCCGTTTACGGCAAACTTAGAGGTTGGATAAGCAATACCGCTGGGCTGTCCGTAAATGCTTACCATGGAGGAGGTTGTGAGGATAACGCCTTTTTTTCTGGCAACCATACATTCAGAAGCTGCCTTGGTGGCATTGAAAACACCTTTTACGTTTAAATCCATAACCTGGTCAAACATTTCCTCAGTGTAATCGGTAAATAAGGTACTTTCAGAAACACCGGCATTGTTTACCAGAATATCCACACAGCCATATTGTGAAGTCACTCTTTTAAATTCTTCTCTTACCTCTTTTAAATTGCTTAAATCCGGGCTGATACCTGCTACTGTAGAATCCGGGTATTTTTCTTTTAACTGCAAAACCGCTTTCTGTGCAGTCTGTGAGCTGCTGGCCGTAAGAATCACCACTGCGCCTTCTCTTAAAAATGCATCTGCGGTGGCATAGCCGATACCGCGGCTTCCCCCTGTAATAATTGCTACTTTATCTTTTAATCTCATAATGTTCCGCCTTTCGTTTCAAATTTATGACCTTAGTATATCCTGTTTTTTTCTTTTCTTCTGTGACGAAATCACAATTCCGTAAAGAAAAGAAGATATAGCTATATAATGGGAACAGAACCGGGCGTTTTCAGGTTCCGAAAGGCAGAGGGCGTACACCCTCGATAATGTTTAAATTGCCGGATAAAGTAGCTGATATTTTCAAAACCTGTATTTAAAGCAACTTCTGTGATGGGAAGGCTGCTTTTTAAAAGCAGGGCAGCCGCCTGGTTTATGCGGTACTCATTCAAATAGGAAAAAGGAGTTTTGCCAACTTTTTCTTTGAAAAATTTGCAAAAATAGTTTTTATTCATGTGTAAGATTCCGGAAAGCTGTTCCAATGTGATTTTTTCCATATAATGCTCCTCCATATAGGAAAAAACAGGCTTCAGGGAATAGCGCAGAAGCTCTTCCTGAGTATGGGAAGGTGTTTCTGCATTGAGAAAAGCCCGGTTGGAAAACAGCGCCTCTAAGATTTGCAAAAGGGCAATCTTTATAGTCAGAGGGCGGCAGGGAGCATCTCCATTTCCGTAGCACAAAGCGGCTTTTTGTATGTTTTGCCCAATAACTGCCGTACATGCGGGGGAGAGTTTATCCCCAAAGGGAAAACGGAGTTTGCCACAGAGCAGAGGCGTTAAAAATTCATTTTGGCAGATATCATATCTGGCGAAGCTTAGAAATTCCAGTGGAAAGAGCAGCGCATAGTGATGAGAACAGAGGCTGTCCCCAAAAACGCCGTGGACCGTTCCCGGATTAATAAAATAAACATGCCCTGCCTGCAGGGGATAGGTTTCTGTTTCTGTGTGTAAAAGAAGTCTGCCCTCTGTAACATAGAGAAATTCTACCTCCTCGTGCCAGTGATAAGGGGCAAAATATTGTCCACAGGTGTCTTTTTGTGAAAAAGCCTGAAAAGGAAAGTAGGGGGTTCCATGACGTTCCTCCTCCTGAATGTTAATTTTATTCATAATAGTCTTTTGTTCTCCTTAAAAATCCCATAGAATTCTTCATAAGAAGTGAATATTGTACAAATACAGAATAACATATTGCAAGAAGAAGGGAAAGGATTTTCGTATACTATAAATATCAGAAAAAGAAAAATTCAAGAGAAAGAGGAAATAAATATGGATAAGGCATGGTGGAAAAAAAGCGTAATTTATCAGATTTATCCCAGAAGTTTTGCAGACAGCAACGGGGACGGAATCGGAGATATCAATGGTATTACGGAGCATCTGGATTATTTAAAGGAGCTGGGCGTAGATGTTATCTGGCTCTCCCCGGTATACCAATCTCCAAATGATGACAACGGATATGATATTTCAGATTATCAGGCAATTATGACAGAATTCGGAACCATGGAAGATTTTGATCGTATGCTGGAAGAGATGCATAAAAGAGGTCTGAAACTGGTCATGGATTTGGTTGTAAACCATACCTCTGATGAACATAACTGGTTTGTGGAAAGCCGCAAGTCAAAGGACAATCCATACAGAGATTACTATATCTGGAAAGATCCAAAAGACGGCAAAGAGCCAAATAACTGGGGAGCATGCTTTGGAGGTTCTGCATGGGAATACGACAAAGAAACAGAGATGTATTACCTGCATTGCTTTTCCAAAAAACAGCCGGATTTAAACTGGGAAAACGAAAAAGTCCGCAAAGAAGTTTTTGATATGATGACCTGGTGGTGTGAAAAAGGGGTAGACGGCTTCCGCATGGACGTTATCAGTATGATTTCCAAAGACCCGGCATATCCGGACGGTATTGTCCATAATGGACTTTACGGAGATAACAGCCCCTATGTATGCAATGGACCCCATGTACATGAATATCTGCAGGAAATGAATCAAAAGGTTTTGTCAAAGTTTGATTTGATTACCGTGGGAGAGGCAGCGGGAGTTACAGTAGAGGAAGCCAAAAAATACGCGAATCTGGACGGAACAGAATTGAATATGGTCTTCCAGTTTGAGCATGTAGATGCACCGACTGCAGAGCATGGGAAGTGGACAGACAAGCGTTATGAGATGAAACGTCTGAGAAGTATTTTAAATAAGTGGCAGACAGAATTAGAAGGAAAGGCATGGAACAGTCTGTACTGGGATAATCATGACCAGCCAAGAGCAGTATCCCGTTTCGGAAACGATGGCCCCATGTACCGGGAACTTTCCGCAAAAATGCTGGCAACCTGTCTGCATATGATGAAGGGAACGCCTTATATTTATCAGGGCGAGGAAATCGGTATGACCAATGCTTATTTTAATAAGCTGGAGGATTATCGGGATATTGAAAGTCTGAATACCTACAAAGAGTTTACTGAAAACGGTATCATGAATCCGGAAGAAATGATGAGCGCTTTAAAGGCCATTAGTCGTGACAATGCCAGAACTCCAATGCAGTGGAACAGCAAACCAAATGCAGGGTTCACTACAGGAGAGCCGTGGATTCAGGTGAATCCCAATTATTTGCAGATAAATGCAGAGGCAGCAGTGGCAGATAAAAACAGCGTTTTCTATTATTATCAGAAGCTGATAGCCCTGCGAAAGAACTACGATATTATTATTGACGGTATTTTTGAGGGTCTTTTGGAGGACAGTGAAGAGATTTATGCATACACCAGGACTCTGGGAAATCAGAAGCTGGTTGTGGCATGTAATTTCAGCGACAGAGAAGTTTTCTGTGATTTATTTGACCATGCAGAGGACGGAAAAGAACTGATTTCTAATTATGAATATCATAAAAACGGTGTTTTGAAGCCTTATGAGGCAAGAGTTCTTCTTTTTGAAAAATAGAAACAGAAAAAAATATTGAGAAAAGGCTGCTGTACAAAAAGCGTAGATGTATCCGCTGTTTTGTACGGCAGCTTTTTTGCTTCATAGAATATTGAGAGAGTATAAGCTTAAAGTGTTACAGAACGAAACTTTTCCAGAGAAATGTACTGCAGTAAAATGGATAAATTTGCTAAAAATTAACAAAAAAATGCAAAATTTCATGTTGCTATTAGTAAAAATGTGATATAATAAACCTACCGAAATACAAACTAGGGGGAATAGAAATGGCAAAAGAAATGATTGCAATGTTGCTGGCAGGCGGTCAGGGCTCTCGTCTGTATGCGTTGACGAAGAAGCTGGCAAAACCGGCAGTTCCTTTTGGCGGAAAATACAGAATTATAGACTTTCCGCTTTCAAACTGCATTAATTCAGGGATTGATACAGTAGGTATCCTGACCCAGTATCAACCGCTGGTGTTAAATGAATATATTGGAAACGGACAGCCCTGGGATCTGGACAGACTGCACGGAGGCGTACATGTTCTGCCTCCTTATCAGCAGGCATCAGGTTCTGACTGGTATAAGGGAACTGCAAACGCAATTTATCAGAATCTGTCCTTTATTGAGCGGTATGATCCGCAATACGTGATTATCCTGTCCGGCGACCAGATTTGTAAGCAGGATTACAGCGATTTTCTCAGATTCCATAAAGAAAAAGGCGCAGAATTCAGCGTGGCTGTTATGGAAGTTCCCTGGGAAGATGCGTCACGTTTTGGGCTTATGGTTGCAGATGAGGACGACAGAATTACAGAATTCCAGGAAAAACCCAAGAATCCGAAGTCAAACCTGGCGTCCATGGGAATCTATATCTTTAACTGGGATATTCTGAAAAAATATCTGGAAGAAGACGAGGCTGCCCCGGAATCTGAAAATGATTTTGGAAATAATATTATTCCGAATTTACTGCGGGATAACCGGAAAATGTATGCATATCATTTTAACGGCTACTGGAAAGACGTGGGAACAATTCCGTCCCTGTGGGAAGCAAATATGGAGGTTTTGGATCCGGAACACAGCGGAATCAACCTGTTTGAAGATGACTGGAAGATTTACAGCCGCAACAGCGGTATGACCGGACACCGTATCAGTGCAGATGCTGTTGTGGAAAATTCTATGATTACAGACGGCTGCCGTATCAAAGGTCATGTAAAGCATTCCGTACTCTTTGCAGGTGTGCGTGTAGAAGAGGGTGCTGTGGTGGAAGATGCCGTAGTAATGGGTGGAACCATTATTCAGGCAGGAGCTGTTGTGAAGCACTGTATCATAGCAGAAAAAGCGGTGATTGGCGAAAATGCAGTAGTAGGCGCCATGCCTGCAGGGGGAGAAAGCGGTGTGGCAACCGTAGGCCCTGGTATTTCTGTTGGAAAGAATGCGAAAATCGGACCATGTGCAATGGTTGAACATGATGTAAAGGACGGTGAAGAACAATGGTAAATTCAAACGCAGATGCTTTGGGAATTATTTTCCCTAACACTTACGACTCCCTGGTTCCCGAACTGGTAGGAAAGAGATTGATGGCGTCCATTCCTTTTGCCGGACGTTATCGTATGATAGATTTTGTTTTGTCAAGCATGGTAAACAGCGGAATCGGCAATGTAGCCATTGCAGTCCGTCAGAATTATCTTTCTCTTATGGATCATTTGGGCTCCGGACGAGAATGGGATTTAACCCGTAAAAACGGTGGCCTGAATATTATGCCGCCTTTTGCAGAAAACGGCGTCAAGGTTTATACAGGCCGTGTAGAGGCAATGGCAAATCTGCTGGAACATCTGAGAAGGCAGAAGGAAAAATATGTGGTAATGTCAGACTCAAACATTGCGGTCAACTTTGATTTCAAAGCTCTTATGGACGAGCATGCTTCCAATGGTGCAGATATTACCATGGTTTACGCAAATGAGGAAATTCCGGAAGGACTCTTAAAGCCAAGACTGGCTACAGAGGGTATGTATTATACTCTGAATGTTGATGAAAATAAGAGAGTTCGGAAAATTTACATTAACTCCAGAGAACCTGGTGTGCAAAAACTGAGCATGAATATTTACATTATGGAAAGAGAATTTTTGTTAAAGCTTTTTGAAATTGCTTTTGCAAGAGGATATTCTTATTTTGAACGTGATATTCTGGCCCCCCATCTGGATAAAATCCATGTACAGGCTTATGAATTTAAGGGATATAAAGCACGAATTTGTGATATGCAGAGCTATTTCAATGAAAATATGAAGCTGCTGGACGAAAAAAATCTGGACGGACTTTTTGAGGGAAATCCTATTTATACCAAGATTCGTGATGACAACCCAACACGGTATATCAATGGCTCCAAGGTTAAAAATATTATGGCAGCAGATGGTTGTGTTATTGAAGGAGAAGTGGAAAACTGTGTGCTGTTTCGAGGTGTCAAAATCAAAAAAGGCGCAGTTGTAAAAAATTGTGTGCTGATGCAGGATACAGTGGTAGAAGAAGGAGTCAGAGCGGAATATGTGATTTCCGATAAAAATGTAAAAATGACCGTTGGCAAGGAGGTTCGCGGTGCGAAAACCTTCCCGGTATATATAGCAAAACATCAGATTGTTTAATGAAATAAAGCAAAATAAAAAAGGCATTTGTGCCGGACAGGAAACAGAAAAGAAAGAAATGCAGGACTTTCTGCTTCGGGTTTGGCACAGGTGTCTTTTTTTACGCTTTTTTAACAGAACTTTGACCATACCTTGATAGTTACCGAAAAAAAAGAGTTTTATAATAACACTGTTTGAAAATCAGCGGACAGATGCGGAAAGGAAAACAGAGTATGTTAGAATTAGTAAATATTAAGAAATCTTACGATGGTGTAACTATTTTAAAGGATATGAATCTGAGTATTGAAAAAGGAGAGATTGTTTCGATTTTGGGTCCCTCCGGCTGTGGAAAAACCACACTTTTAAATATGATTCTGGGTATTACAGACCCGGATAGCGGAAAGCTTTTGTTTAACGGAGAAGATATTACAAAAGTACCTATGGAAAAAAGAGGGTTTAACATTGTATTCCAGGATTATGCCCTGTTTCCAAATCTCAATGTATACAGCAATATTACTTACGGACTTCGCAATAAACCGGATATTTCCACCAGACAGGAGGTGGAAGAATTGATCGATCTTCTGGGGCTTCGGGAGCATCTCACAAAGAAAATTGAGCAGCTTTCCGGCGGACAGAAACAGAGAGTGGCTCTGGCAAGAACCATGGTGATGAAACCGAAAATTCTTCTTTTAGATGAGCCGTTAAGCGCTCTGGATGGTGTGATTAAGGAATCTATTAAAGACAGAATTAAAAAGATTGCAAGAGAATATCAGCTTACTACCATTATTGTTACCCATGATCCTGAGGAGGCGCTCACGCTTTCGGATAAGGTTCTGATTTTAAATAAAGGGGGCATTGCCCAGTTCGGAACTCCGGACGAGATTGTACACAACCCCCAGGGAGATTTTATCCGCCAGTTTATTTTGAATCAGTTGGAAATTAAGAGAAGAAATATCTACAGCCTGTTTGGATATCAGGAAATGGCTGCCAGTCAGGCAAGTATTGCATGTTAGGTCAGGAAAAAAGCATGAAAAAAACAAAAGACAGAGAGATTAAGCTTATATTTGCAGCAGTAGTGCTGCTTTTTGCAGCCTTTTTAGTGCTTCCGGTTATCCGCCTTTTAGGGAAATCTTTTCTGGGGGATACTGGATTTACCACTGCATTTTACCGGGAGGTTTTTGGTTCTAAGGGGTTTGTGACAGCTCTTGGAAACAGCTTTCTGGTATCCTCCTTGGCAGCAGTCTGCACAACAGGGATTGCTTTTTTGCTTACCTATACCATTCATTATACAAACGTGCCGGGAATGGTGAAAAAGATTCTTCGGGCAGTGGCGCTTCTCCCCATGCTTCTGCCAACCATTACTTATGGATTCGCAATTTTATATTCTTTCGGAAAAGAAGGGCTTTTGACAAAACTTTTCGGAAAACAGCTTTTTCAGATTTACGGAATAAAGGGATTGCTTCTGGGGTATGTAATCTATACCCTTCCAGTGTCCTTTATGCTTCTGTACAATGCCATGTCTTACATAGATAAGAAATTTATGGTAGTTTCCAGAGTTATGGGGGATAATCCCTTTTCCACTTTCTGGATTACCATTATCCGGCCTCTTTTGGGGACACTGGCAGCGTCTTTTGTACAGTCCTTTTTCTTAAGCTTTACGGATTTTGGTATTCCGGCGGCTGTAGGAGGAAAGTTTGAGGTGCTTGCCGGTGTGCTTTATGACAGAATGCTGGGAAGTGTACCGAACTTTAACAATGGCGCCGTGGTTGCCATGGTGATGCTGGTGCCTTCGATTGTGAGTATTGCCCTTTTGCATTACCTGGAAAAATACAATGTGCGATACAATAAAATTTCTCATATAGAAATGAAAAAGAACCGGGTAAGGGACTTTATCTGCGGCGGTCTGGGCAGTCTTGCCTGCCTGGGAATTCTGATGATTTTTCTTGTGATTTTTGTGGTGCCTTTTGTAAAGCAGTGGCCCTATGAGCTGGGTTTTACTCTGGAAAATGTAAAGAGTGTGTTTGCAGATGCAGAGCTTTCCAATGTGTATATTAATTCCCTGTATACTGCCTTTTTTACGGCAGTGTTTGGAACCCTTACCGCTTATGGAAGCGCTTTGGTAACAGCCAGAAGTAAGGTACCGAAAATACTGAAAAATATTATTGAGGGCATTGCGCTGGTAACCAATACCATTCCGGGTATGGTGCTGGGTCTGGCTTTTCTCTTTGCTTTTTCAGGCACAAGGCTGCAGAATACCTTTGCTATTCTTGTGCTGTGTAATGTGATTCACTTTTTCTCTACCCCGTATCTGATGATGAAGGAATCTCTGGCAAAGATGAATGCGTCCTGGGAAACCACGGCAATGCTTATGGGGGATAACTGGCTGAAAACCATTATACGGATTGTAACGCCAAATGCCCTTTCCACGATTATTGAGGTGTTCAGTTATTACTTTATCAATGCCATGGTAACCATCAGTGCTGTTATTTTCCTGGCAGGTGCCAGAACTATGGTGATTACTACCAAAATTAAGCAATTGCAGTATTACAACAAATATAATGAAATCGTTGTGCTTTCCATTTTGCTTCTTCTTACCAATCTGCTCTGTAAGCTGGTGTTTCAGCATCTGGCAAAACGGGAGCGGGGAGCAGAAAAAGAGAAGACCAATAAGAGCAGAGAAGCCCTGATGCAGAAAAAAACCGTGCGGCTTGCAAGAAGAGCTTTGGCAGCAGTTCTTGCAGCAGTGCTGGTGGTTTCCGGTATTTCCCTGATAAGCGGAGGCAGAAACAGTGATTTGGTGGTTATCTATTCCAATGCTGATGATGAGGCCATTACTGCCATGAAGAAAACCCTGGACGAAAACGGATATCAGGGGAAATACATTCTTCAGTCTTTTGGAACCTCTGAGCTTGGAGGGAAGCTTTTGGCAGAGGGGAAAAATCTGGAAGCAGACATGATTACCATGAGCACTTTTTACATTGACAGTGCCCAGGAAGCAAATGCCATGTTTGCAGACCTGGACTTTGGAAAACAGACGCTTTCTGAAAGTTCTCCCTGGTGCCAGCCCATAACTGCCCAGGAAGGGGCAATTCTGGTAAATACAAAAGTTTTAAAGGAGGCGGGACTGCCCATGCCAGAATCCTTAAAGGATTTGGCTGACCCGGTTTACAGAGATATGGTTTCTGTAACAGACCTGTCCTCTTCCTCCACAGCCTGGCTTTTGATTCAGGCGCTGGTTGATGCTTATGGAGAAGTGGGAGCAGAGGACGTACTTGCAAAGATATATGAAAATGCAGGTCCACATATAGAAGATTCTGGATCCGGTCCTCTGAAAAAGGTGCGGGCAGGAGAAGTTGCAGTAGGCTTTGGGCTGCGCCATCAGGCAGTGGCAGATAAGGAAGCTGGGCTGCCGGTAGATTATGTAGATCCTGTGGAGGGCAACTTTTCCCTCACAGAATCTGTGGCAGTGTTAGACAGAGATACGCCGAGAAAGGAAATTGCCATGGAAATGGCGCAGTGTATGATTGAAAAAGGAAGAGAAGAACTGCAGAAAACCTATCCTCTTCCCGTGTATAAGGGAGAGGCGAAGGCTGCGGAAAAGGAATCTGCTTATCCAAAGGTATTTCCGGAACCTCTAACCGTGGATTTACTGGAAGAACACCAGAAATTGTCGGAAAGATGTAAATAAAAGATAGAAAAAGGAGAAACATATACCATGAAAAACTACAAATTATTAACACCAGGACCATTAACTACAACAGAAACTGTAAGAAAAGAAATGATGTTTGACCACTGTACCTGGGACGATGACTATAAAGCGATTACACTGAAAATCAGAAAGCAGCTTTTAGAGCTGGCACATGTAACCGAGGAGGATTATACGGTTGTGCTGATGCAGGGAAGCGGAACCTTTGGTGTAGAGGCAGTGCTTACCAGTGTGATTGGGGAACAGGATAAGCTGCTCATTGTGGCAAACGGTGCTTACGGAGAGCGTATGGAGGATATTGCCAAGCATGCTCATCTTTCCTATGCCATTTATCATGAAGTTTATAATCAGATTCCAAGTGCTGAAAAAATCGCAGAGATTCTGGAAAAAGATCCCGCCATTACCCATGTTTCCATGGTACACAGCGAAACCACTTCCGGTATTTTAAATGACATTGAGGCAGTGGGAAAGGTTGTAAAAGCAAAAGGACGTACTTTTATTGTAGATGCCATGAGCAGCTTCGGTGGTGTGGATATTCCGGTAAAGGACTGGGGCATTGATTTTCTGGTAAGCAGCGCTAACAAATGTATTCAGGGCGTACCGGGCTTCTCTTTTATCATTGCCAACAAACAGAAGCTGATAGAAAGTGAAGGCAAGGCAAGAAGTCTTTCTCTGGATTTATACGACCAGTGGAAAACCATGAATAAAGACGGAAAATGGAGATTTACTTCTCCGACCCACGTTGTTCTGGCTTTTTCCAAGGCTCTGGACGAAATGCTGGAGGAGGGAGGAATTCCTGCAAGAAGCAAGAGATACTATGACAACAACCGTCTTCTGATTCAGCGTATGAAAGAGATGGGAATCCGCACTTATATAGATCAGGAGCACCAGGGACCGATTATCACTACCTTCTTGTATCCGGAAAATCATGCTTTTGCATTTCAGGATATGTACAAGTATATTAAGGACAGAGGCTATGCCATCTATCCGGGCAAGGTGACAGAAGCAGATACTTTCCGTATTGGAAATATCGGGGAAATTTATGAAGAGGATATTGAAAAGGTCTGCAGCATTATGAAAGAATTTCTGGAGGGAAGATAATATGGGAAAGATAGAGGCAGTAATTTTTGACTGGGCGGGAACTACCGTGGACTTTGGATGTTTTACACCGGTACAGGCTTTTGTGGAGGTATTTAAGCATTTCGGCATTGAACCCACCATGGAGGAAGTGAGAAAGCCTATGGGAATGCTGAAAAGAGATCACATTAAAACCATGCTCTACATGGACAGAATTCATAAGCTCTGGCTGGAAAAATACGGACATGAGGTGACAGAAGAAGATATTGACAGTCTTTATAATCTTTTTGAAGACAAGCTTCTTGGCATTCTGGATCAGTTTGCAGAACCAAAGCCCTATGTGCTGGAGGCAGTTCAGAAGCTTCGCGGCATGGGAGTGAAAATTGGATCCACCACAGGATACACAGATAAGATGATGGAAATTGTCACAAGAGAGGCAAAGGAAGCAGGATATGAACCGGACGCCTGGTTCAGCCCGGATTCCGTAGGAAATGCCGGACGTCCTTACCCATTTATGGTGTTCAAAAACATGGAGGTATTAAAATGCAGCTCTGTAGCTTCTGTGGTAAAGGTAGGAGATACAGTTTCAGATATTAAGGAAGGACTCCATGCAGGAGTGATTTCTGTAGGCGTTGTGGAAGGAAGTTCAGAAATGGGACTGACACAGGCGGAATATGAAGCCCTTACAGAAGAAGAACGGGACGCACAGTGCAGACGGACAGAAGAAATCTTTCAGGCAGCAGGAGCAGATTATATAATACGTAATATGGAAGCACTGCCAAAACTTATTGAAGACCTGAGTAAATAGAGAATTTCAGAAAAACAGAAAAGAGAAACAGGAAAAGATATTTTCGGGAGAAATGTAGAAAATATCTTTTTGCTGTTTCTTTTTTTGTGCATGTTGTGGTAAAATAAAGAAAATTCACAGCGAGAAGACAAGGAGGAAAAATTATGGCATTTTATTATGAAGAACCATCGAGAACCTTTAGCGAGTATCTGTTGGTGCCCGGATACTCTTCTTCAGAGTGTATTCCCTCAAAGGTGAGCCTGAAAACCCCTCTGGTGAAATTCAAAAAAGGCGAAGAATCGGCATTGTCTATTAACATTCCCATGGTGTCTGCTATTATGCAGTCTGTATCAGATGATAATCTTGCCATTGCCCTGGCGCAGGAAGGAGGCATGTCTTTTATTTATGGTTCTCAGCCCATAGAAAGTCAGGCAGAGATGATTCGGAAGGTAAAACGCTATCGTGCAGGCTTTGTAGTAAGCGATTCTAATGTATCTCCTGAAATGACGTTGCAGGACGTATTGGATATTACGGAAAGAACAGGGCATTCCACCGTAGCAGTTACCGAAAATGGCAAGGCAAACGGAAAGCTGTTGGGTATTGTAACCAATAAGGATTATCGCATCAGCCGAATGGAACCGGATACAAAGGTAGCAGATTTTATGACAAAGTTGGAGAATTTGGTTTATGCAGGAGAAGAAACCACCTTGAAAGAGGCCAATGACATTATCTGGGAACATAAAATCAACTGTCTGCCTCTGGTGAATAAAAACCAGGAATTAGTATATCTGGTATTCAGAAAGGATTATGATACCCATAAGAAAAATGAAAATGAGTTGATTGATGATTCCAAACGATATATGGTAGGTGCGGGAATCAATACCAGAGATTACCGGGAAAGAGTGCCGGCACTTTTAGAAGCCGGGGCAGATGCTCTTTGCATTGACAGCTCAGAGGGATTTTCAGAATGGCAGAAGCTCACCATTGATTATATCCGGGAAAATTATGGGGATAAGGTAAAAGTAGGTGCAGGAAATGTAGTAGACGGAGAGGGATTCCGCTTTCTGGCAGAGGCAGGGGCTGATTTTGTAAAGGTGGGAATCGGCGGCGGTGCAATCTGCATTACCCGTGAGCAGAAGGGAATCGGAAGAGGACAGGCAACTGCGCTCATTGATGTGGCAAGAGCAAGAGATGCATATTATAGGGAAACCGGTATTTATGTGCCTATTTGTTCAGACGGAGGCATTGTTCATGATTATCACATCACCCTTGCGCTTGCCATGGGTGCAGATTTTATTATGCTGGGAAGATATTTTGCCAGATTTGACGAAAGTCCTACAAAGAAGGTCAATGTCAACGGAAGCTATATGAAAGAATACTGGGGCGAGGGAAGCGCCAGAGCCAGAAACTGGCAGAGATATGACATGGGCGGAGATAAAAAGCTGTCCTTTGAAGAAGGGGTGGATTCTCTGGTACCGTATGCAGGCAGTCTGAAGGATAATGTGGGACTGACCCTCAGCAAGGTGCGCTCCACCATGTGCAACTGTGGCGCTCTTACGATACCACAGCTGCAGGAAAAAGCCAAAATCACACTGGTATCTGCCACCAGTATTGTAGAAGGCGGAGCGCATGACGTTCTGCTGCGGGATAAGAGATAAAAGAAACGTATTGCCTATTGGCTCCTGCAAAAGACTGATGATGAAAAGACATACATCAGTCTTTTGCAGATTTTTTATAAAAGACTTTCCTTTCAGCAAGGTTTTTGTCTGCCACAGATACAACAGGTCAATAAGAGAAGCATTGTCATGGTTACAGTTCTTTCTGTATTACCTGCACCGTGCTTTCTCCAATGCAGTGGTTTACAATTGTATGTACCTGTATCATAAGTCCGTCTGCTTCACAGGCAAAGTTTTCACCGGAAGCGGGTATGCGTCCGATAATATCACAGACATAGCCGTTATATGTGTCATAGCGCTCCACAGGCAGTTTGATATCCAGGGCTTTTGCCACATCGTCAAGGCTTGCGCTGCCAAGAATGTTCCAGGTGTTTTCATCTGTCTTCAGAATTTCAGGGCGCTGCAGGTCGTCTTCTTCCTCGTACAAATCTCCTACAAGAGCTTCCATTAAATCATGCAGCGTGATAATACCGGACATGCCGCCGTATTCATCTATCAGCACAGCAAAATAGTGTCTGCTCTTTTTCATTTCCTGAAACAGCACGTTGGCTTTTCGGTTTTCCGGCACAAACCAGGGGGTTTCCAGAGCATTTTTTAAAATAGATTCTTTTGTTTTTATGCTGGTTCGAAAATAATCTCTGGTGTTCAGAATCCCTACAATGTTATCTGTATTTTTTCCATAGACAGGATAATAGGTATGTCTGCTGTTAAAAATAAGTTCTTCCCAGGTATTTAAGCTGTCTTCGTAATTTAAAGAAAGCACGTCAATTCTGTGGGTGCAAATCTGCTCTGCACTGGTATCATCAAAATCAAAGACATTCTGAATGATTTCTGTTTCATCTTTTGCAATAGTTCCCTGCTGGCTACCTTCAGAGAGCATCATGCGGATTTCTTCTTCTGTAACCTGTTCCTCTGTTGCCTCCGGGTTGATGCCCAAAAGCTTTAAAACGCCGTTGGTGGACACGGTTAAAAGAGAAACCAAAGGGGCAGTGACCCTGGAAACGGTATATAAAATTCCTGCAAGGGAAAGCGCCAGGCTTTCTGCCTTTTTCATGGCAATCCGTTTGGGAACCAGTTCGCCGAAGACCAGACTGAAATAAGATAACAGAATGGTAATAACAATGACGGACAGAGAGTTTAACACCTTCACAGGAACGGGAATTCCTGCCTGTAAAAGCATGCTCACCAGAGGTTCTGCAAAATAGTCAGCGGCAAAAGCACTGCTTAAGAAGCCTGCAAGGGTGATTGCCACCTGAATAGTTGCCAGAAAGCGCGCAGGCTGTCGGGTGAGTTTTGTGAGTTTTATCGCTTTTTTATTGCCCTGTTCTGTGAGCAGCTTTAATTTTGCCTCGTTCATGGAAAGCACGGCAATTTCTGCACTGGCAAAGACTGCGTTTAATAAAATCAATATTACTAATAAAAAAATTGAACCAATCATAACCTTCCTCCGAAAATTAAAAAATTTTAAAATCTGATAAAAAACGTGATAAAAAATACAAAAAGGAGCGGCTCCACAGAAGAAAGAATGAAAAACGCAGATTCCTTCAGGCTGTGCAGCAGCTCCGTTATCTATTCATAATATCACATGGAAGAGTGATGTTTGTATTCTTTTCAGGGGAATGCCCGGGACCATCGTCCATGCTGTGTCTTCACTTCCTTTCGTTTGTTTTGATTAAGCAATAAAATACCACATTGTTTTTACGCAGTCAAGAAAGAAAATATAAAATAAAAGAGAACTTTTTGTTTCTTTTGTATAACGACAGTGGTATAATTGAATTATCAGAAAATTTGCAGTAAGGAGGGATTTTTTATGGATATGGAAGCAAGAATGTTTAAGGTGTATGCAAAAGGGGACGAAAAGATTCAGTTAAAGGTTATGCCGGGGCATTTTGTTACTTCCCAGTCCCACATCACCCATTATCTGGAAATGACTACTATGAAAACCAGATGTGCAGAGGCTGCCAGAATTGCCAGACTGCTGTCTGTAAGGTATGAAACAACCACACCGGTAGACAGTATTATCTGTCTGGACGGGCTGGAGGTAGTGGGGGCATTTCTGGCAGAGGAACTGGCAAAAGCAGGTGTGCTTTCCATGAATGCACATAAGACCATTTACATTGTAACTCCGGAATTTAATGCAAATGGACAGATGATTCTCAGAGATAATATCCAGAACATGGTACGGAACCGGAATACCGTGATTTTAATGGGTTCTATTACCACGGGTGCCACCCTGCAGCAGTGTATAGAAACCGTGTTGTACTATGGCGGCAAGATACAGGGTGTTTCCGCAATTTTCAGCGCTGTAAATAAAGTAGCAGGAATTGATATTAATGCAGTCTTCAGCAAACAGGACATTCCGAATTATGAATCCTATCCTGCAGAAAAATGTCCCATGTGCCAGAGAAAGGAGAAAATTGACGCCATTGTAAATGGATACGGGTATTCAAAATTATAGGGAACGGAAAGTTCAGAGCCGAAAAAGGCAGCGGCATACCGCTGTCTTTTTCCTGTGGAAAATCCCCTATCAAGAAAGCGGAAACTGTGCTATACTATATCCTATATATGAAGACAGAAAAGAATATGGAGGAAAGACAATGAGAATTGAGCAGGTTCCGGCTTACGAGCTGGTATTAACACAGGATATTCCTGATATTCATTCAAAAGGCTATCTTCTGAAGCATAAAAAAAGCGGTGCAAGAGTTATGCTTCTGGAAAACGACGATGACAATAAAGTATTTAATATTGCTTTCCGCACTCCGCCTGCAGACAGTACAGGTGTAGCGCACATTTTGGAACACAGCGTGTTGTGCGGCTCCCAAAAATATCCCTTAAAGGATCCTTTTGTAGAGCTGGTGAAAGGTTCTTTAAATACCTTTTTAAATGCCATGACGTATCCGGATAAAACCATGTATCCGGTGGCAAGCTGCAATGAGCAGGATTTTAAAAATTTAATGCATGTGTATCTGGACGCAGTGTTTTTCCCAAACATTTATGAAAAGGAAGAAATTTTCCGTCAGGAGGGCTGGCATTATGAGCTGGAGGAAGAAGACGGTCCCCTTAAGCTAAACGGTGTGGTTTACAATGAAATGAAAGGCGCGTTTTCTTCCCCGGAAGATGTTCTGGAGAGGGAAATTTTTAATTCCCTGTTTCCGGATACTCCATACGGTGTGGAAGCCGGAGGTGACCCGAAGCATATTCCGGAATTGAAATATTCGGATTTCCTGTCCTTCCACAGCAGATATTATCACCCTGCAAACAGCTATATTTATCTCTATGGTGATATGGATATGGAAGAGCGTTTGAACTGGCTGGATAAAGAATATTTAAGTCAGTATGACAAAATCCCGGTACCTTCAGAGATTCCACTGCAGAAGCCCTTTGAAAAGGTGCGGGAGCTGGAAATGGAATATTCCATTACAGAGAGTGAACCAGAGGAGGAAAATTCTTATCTTTCATATAATGTGGTAGTGGGAGATAGTCTGGACGTGGAAACCTGCACTGCCTTTGAGGTGCTGGATTACACCCTTTTAAGCGCCCCGGGAGCGCCCTTAAAGCAGGCACTTTTAGATGCAGGAATCGGCAAGGATATTATGGGATCCTATGAGGACGGTATCTATCAGCCCTTCTTTTCCATTGTGGCAAAAAATGCCAATCCTCAGGATAAAGAAAAATTCGTTTCTCTGATTCAGACTACATTAAAGGAAATCGCAGAAAATGGCGTGGATCAGAAAGCCATTGCAGCAGGCATCAATTACATGGAATTCCGTTTCAGAGAGGCTGATTTTTCTTCTTTCCCCAAGGGACTGATGTACGGCATTGATGTGTTTGACAGTTGGCTGTATGATGACAGCAAGCCTTTTGACCATGTGATGCGCCTTGCTGTGTTTGAAAAATTAAAGGAAAAAGCAAATACCGGATATTTTGAAGAATTGATTGAAAAATATCTGCTCACAAACACACATGCTTCCATTGTAGTGGTCAATCCCAAAAGAGGGCTGGCAGTTCAGGAAGACAGAGAACTGGAGGAAAAACTGGCTGCTTATAAGGCGTCCTTAAGCCAGGAGGAAATTCAGAGGCTTGTGGAAGATACCAGACATTTGAAGGCATACCAGGACGAGCCTGAAACAGAGGAAGCTCTTCGCACCATTCCTCTTTTAAAGAGAAGTGATATCGGAAAAGAGGCGGCAAAGCTTTATAATACAGAAAAGAAAGTGGGAGATACCCTGGTGCTTCACCACAATCTGTATACAAACGGCATTGGCTATCTGGATTTGCTCTTTGACTTAAAGCAGGTGCCTGAACATTTGATTCCGTATCTGGGAATTTTGAAATCTGTTCTGGGATATGTGGATACCGCGCATTATAAATACGGAGAGCTTTTTAATGAAATCAATGCAAGAAGTGGGGGCATTACTTTTGGCATACAGGTATTCGGCGATGCACAGGACAACAGCCGGACAATTCATGTTATGGGGGTAAGGGCAAAGGCTTTGTATCAGGATATTCCTTTTGTATTTGGTATGATTAAAGAGATTATCGGGACGTCCTGCTTTGATGATGAAAAGAGGTTGTATGAAATTCTGGCAAAGATGAAATCCAGACTGCAGATGAGCCTGGCAGCAGCCGGTCACAGCACAGCCGTGATGAGAGCCCTTTCTTATTTCTCGGAAAATTCTAATTTCCAGGAAAAAATAGCGGGAATTGAATTTTACAAATTCATAGATGAAATAGAGAAAAAATTCCAGGAGAGAAAAGAAGAACTTATTTCCAGCTTAAAGGAGCTTATGCTCTATGTGTTCAGACCGGAGAATCTGGTGGTCAGCTACACCGCAGATGACAAAGGATATGAAGAGCTGGAAAAACAAGTAGAGAAGCTGAAAGAAAAGCTGTATACCTGTGCAGTGGAAATGGGAGAAGAAAAGCCGAAATTTACGGTGCGAAATGAGGGTTTTAAGACATCAGGACAGGTGCAGTATGTAGCAGCAGCAGGAAACTTTAAGGAGGCAGGATACACCTATACCGGCGCTCTGCGGATTTTAAAGGTGATGTTAAGCTATGAATATCTCTGGATGAATATCCGTGTCAAGGGCGGCGCTTACGGGTGCATGAGTTCCTTTAGACGAAACGGAGATGGGTTCCTGGTATCCTACCGTGACCCGAATCTTACAAAAACTTTGGAGGTATTTAAAAAGACAGGAGATTTCATTCGTTCCTTTGAGGCTGATGAAAGAGAAATGACAAAATATATTATCGGAACCATAAGCGAAACCGATACGCCGCTGACACCTTCTGCAAAGGGAAGCATGTCCCTAAACGCATGGTTTTCCAACATTACGGAGGAGGATTTGCAGAAAGAGCGCAGGGAAATTTTAGAGGCGCAGCCGGAGGATATCCGCAGCCTGGCAGGAATTGTGGACGCCATGATGGAACAGAACCGCATTTGTGTCATTGGCAGCGAGGAGAAACTCGAACAGGAGAAAAAGGTGTTTGGCGAGGTCAGACATTTATTGTAAAAAGGAGAGTATATGAACACAGAGTTTAAGTCAGGGTTTGCCGCTATTATCGGCAGACCCAACGTGGGAAAGTCCACGCTGATGAATCACTTAATCGGACAAAAAATTGCCATTACGTCCAGAAAGCCCCAGACAACCAGAAATAAAATCCAGACCGTGTACACAGATGAGCGGGGACAGGTGGTATTTTTGGACACACCGGGGATTCACAAGGCGAAAAACAAGCTGGGCGAATACATGGTCAATGTTGCCCAGCGAACTTTTAAAGATGCAGATGTGATTTTGTGGCTGGTGGAGCCAACGAATTTTATTGGCGCAGGTGAACGCCATATTGCAGATCAGTTAAGACTTTGCAAGCTTCCGGTGATTCTGGTTATCAACAAGGTGGACACTGTGAAAAAGAGCGAGGTGGCAGGCTTTATTGATGCATACAGAAATATCTGTGATTTTGCGGAAATTGTGCCGGTATCAGCCCTTCGTTCCCAGAATCTGGACACACTTTTAGAGTGTATCTTCAAGTACCTGCCTTACGGGCCTCAGTTTTATGACGAGGATACGGTGACAGACCAGCCTCAGAGGCAGATTGTGGCAGAGATGATTCGGGAAAAAGCGCTGCGGACTCTGGACGAGGAAATTCCCCACGGGATTGCGGTAACTATTGACAGAATGAAAGAACGCCCCCAGGGAAATCTGGTGGATATTGACGCCACCATTATCTGCGAAAGGGATTCCCATAAGGGAATTATCATAGGAAAGCAGGGCGTTATGCTGAAAAAAATCGGAAGCGCTGCCAGATTTGAAATTGAAAAAATGCTGGATATGAAGGTGAATCTGAAACTCTGGGTAAAGGTAAAGAAGGACTGGAGAGATAGCGATTACCTGATTAAAAACTTCGGATATGATAAGAAGGAAATCTGATGAGTGATTTCATTACAGTAACCGGCATGGTGCTGTCTGCCATGGCGGTGGGAGAGTATGATAAAAGGTTGGTGCTTCTCACCAGGGAACGGGGAAAAATCACCGTGTTTGCCAAGGGGGCAAGAAGACAGAACAGTCCTCTTTTGGCAGTGTCAAATCCCTTTGTCTTTGGCTCCTTCTTTTTGTACGAGGGCAGAACCGCTTATCAGATGCGTTCCGCTTCTGTGACAGAATATTTTTCAGAGCTGGCGTCCATACAGCCAGGGGTTTACTATGGGTTTTATTTTCTGGAGCTGGCAGAGTATTATTCCAGCGAAAATACAGATGAAACCCAGATGTTGAATCTTTTGTATGTGACCTTAAAGGCTCTTATAAGACAGCAAATGGACAATGAGCTGATACGGTACGTTTTTGAATTGAAGGCAATGACTATAAACGGAGAGTATCCCTCTGTGTTTACCTGTAGTTCCTGCGGCACTGCAGAGCAGATTTGCTGGTTTTCTGCAGAGCAGTCAGGTGTTTTCTGCGAAGAATGTGGAAGGCTGGAGAAGGGGTTGATACATATCAGCGTGTCGGCACTGTATACTCTGCAGTTTATCATTGCAGCCAAGTTGGAGAATCTGTATTCCTTTACTGTAAATAAGGAAATTCTGGAAGAAGTTGGAAGAGTGATGCGAGCCTATCGGAAGCGCTACATAGATAAGGAGTTTAAAAGTCTGGAAATATTAAGAATGATGATGTGAGGATTGCAGCATCAGATATGGATTTATAAAAATGGAGTTGCTACATCAGGTGCATATGAGAATATTCCTGATGCAGCAGCTCTATTTATATGCCTTATTTTTTACCGTTAAAGCAGTAGGTGCATACTTTACATGGCTCAATGTTGATAGATGCCAGTAAATCGTCCAGACGGTGGAAGTGCAGGGTGGTGAAATTTAACTGTTTGCCGATTTCCTCCAGCATTTCTTTATAATTTTGGGAATCCGGGTCAGCATAGGTATCCAGTACCTGACGGCTTACATTTTCCCCTTCTCTTGCTGCAATGATTCGTCTGGTGATCAAATCCATTTCAGATTTGGAGCGGGAGAAGTTCAAAAACGGACAGCCAAACAGAAGGGGCGGGCAGGCAGGGCGGATATGAACTTCCTTTGCACCGCTGTTGTACAGAAACTCTGTTGTTTCCCGAAGCTGAGTACCGCGCACAATGGAGTCATCAATCAAAAGCAGGTTGCGGTTTTTGATTAAGGCCTCTACTGGAATCAGCTTCATTTTGGCAATCAGATTTCTCTGCTCCTGGCGGGAGGGCATAAAGGACCGAGGCCAGGTTGGCGTATACTTAATAAATGGGCGGGAGAATGGAATGCCGGATTCGTTGGCATAGCCAATAGCATGGGCAATACCGGAATCAGGAACGCCGGCAACAAGATCCGGGTTTACATCATCTCTCTGAGCATCTCTTTGGGCAAGTTTTTTACCGCAGTCATAGCGCATATTTTCCACGTTTACCCCTTCATAAGTGGAAGTAGGGTAGCCGTAATATACCCATAAGAAAGAACAGATTTTCATCTCATTTAAAGGCTCGGAAACAGTTTCCACTCCTTCCGGAGTCAGAAATACAATCTCTCCGGGACCTAATTCCCGCAGAGTTTCGTAGCCCAGATTTAAGTAGGCAAAGCTTTCAAAGGAAGCGCAGTGTGCGCCGTCTTTTTCGCCGATAATTACAGGAGTTCGTCCCATACGGTCCCTGGCAGCATAAATCCCCTTTGGAGTCAGAACAAGGAGGGTCATGGAACCCTGGATCAGACTCTGTGCGTATCGGATACCGTCTACAATCGTTGCCTGCTGGTTAATTAAGGACGCTACCATTTCCGTTGGATTGATACACCCGCCGCTCATTTCCAGGAAATGTGTACAGCCGTTTTTATAGGAAATATCCACCAGCTCGTCCATGTTATTAATTTTTCCCACAGTTGTAATGGCAAAGCTTCCCAGATGGGACTGTACCAGAAGAGGCTGCGGTTCATTGTCGGAAATACAGCCAATGCCGGCATTTCCTTCCAGCTCGTCTAAATCTCCATCAAATTTGGTACGAAACGGGGTATTTTCAATATTGTGGATAGAGCGGCTGAAGCCGTTTTCCCCATATACTGCCATACCGCCGCGTTTGGTTCCCAGATGAGAATGATAGTCTGTGCCGAAAAATAAGTCTAAAGTACAGCTTGATTTAGAAGTTACTCCAAATATTCCACCCATTGTAGTTCTCCTTTTTTGCATAAGAAATTTTAATGTACTTCTTATTATATACTCTGTTTTTGGAATTCGTAAAGTAATTTGGGGAAAGTTTTTCCCTTCGCAAGGGAGAAAAAATAGTGTATAATAAAATAAAAGATGTGCAAAAAGACAAGAAAAGGAGATAGAGAATGAAATTTATTTCGTGGAATGTAAATGGTTTGCGCGCCTGTGTGCAAAAGGGCTTTACCGAGTATTTCAGGGAAGCGGACGCTGATTTTTTTTGCCTTCAGGAAACAAAGCTTCAGGAGGGACAGATTGATTTTGCGCCGGAAGGGTATTTTTGCTACTGGAATTATGCGGTGAAAAAGGGATATTCGGGAACTGCCATTTTTACAAAAAAAGAACCTCTGCAGGTCACTTACGGAATAGGAATTGAAGAGCATGATCAGGAGGGACGCGTCATTACCCTGGAATATGAAAATTTTTATATGGTAACAGTGTACACGCCAAACTCCCAAAGCGAACTGGCAAGACTTGAGTATCGTATGAAATGGGAAGATGATTTCCGGGCATATTTAAAGAAACTGGACGAGAAAAAGCCGGTGGTTATGTGCGGAGATTTAAACGTGGCGCATCAGGAGATTGACCTGAAAAATCCAAAAACCAATCGGAAAAATGCAGGTTTTACAGACGAAGAAAGAGGAAAATTCACAGAATTTCTGGACAGTGGATTCACAGATACCTTCCGCTATTTTTATCCTGAGGAAACAGGAATTTATTCCTGGTGGTCTTACCGCTTCAAGGCAAGGGAAAAGAATGCAGGCTGGCGCATTGACTATTTCTGCATCTCCAAAAGACTGGAGGACAGGCTGCTCAGCGCGGCTATCCACACAGAGGTATTTGGTTCTGACCACTGTCCGGTAGAAGTACAGATAGGACTGGAATAAGAATATGGAAAAAGAAAAAATACGTTTAACACAATTTGCAAAAAGCGCCGGCTGTGCGGCAAAGCTCTCTCCTCAGATTCTCTCGGAGGTGGTGGGAAAACTGCCGCGGTTTTCAGATGAAAGGCTGCTGGTGGGAGTGGAAACCTCTGATGATGCGGCAGTATATCAGATAAGTGAAGAGCTTGCTATGATTCAGACTCTGGACTTTTTTCCACCCATGGCAGATGATGCATATACCTTTGGACAGATTGCAGCAGCCAATGCATTAAGTGATATTTATGCCATGGGGGGAGAGCCGAAGCTGGCGTTGAATATTGTCGCTTATCCCAACTGTCTGGGTGCGGAAACCCTAGGAGAAATTCTGGCAGGCGGAGCAGATAAGGTAAAGGAGGCCGGGGCAGTTCTGGCAGGCGGACATTCCATTAATGATGAAGAACCCAAATACGGCATGGCAGTTACGGGCTTTGTACATCCGAAGAAAATCTGGAAAAACAAGGGGGCAATGCCTGGAGATGTGCTGATTCTTACCAAGCCTTTGGGAACTGGGCTTATCAATACTGCAGTGAAAGCAGAGCTGGCTTCTGAGGCTGCTGCAGAAAAAGCAGTGGAGAGTATGACCTCCTTAAATAAAGCTGCCAGAGATGTACTTGTACAGTTCCCGGTTCACTGCTGCACGGATGTGACGGGATTTTCTCTGGCAGGACATGGGTTGGAAATTGCAAAGGCAAGTGAGGCAACACTGGAAATCTGGGTAAACAGGCTTCCTGTTTTGCCGGAGGCTCTTTCCTATGCGGCCATGGGTTTGGTGCCGGAGGGAACCTATCGAAACAAACGGTATCAAAAGCCGGATATCCTTTTTGGAGAGGGTGTCTGTGAGGCTGAGGAGGATCTGATTTTTGACCCGCAGACATCAGGCGGACTGCTGATAAGTGTGGAAGAAGCCTATGCAGAAGAGATTTTAAAGGCATTAAAGGAAAGTGATATCAGGACGCCTTTTGCGGTTATCGGAAAGGTTTTGGAGAAGAAAAGCACCTATATGGAAGTGAAAAAAGCAGGGGGAAAATCATGATTTATCTGGATAATGCAGCCACAACACTTGTGAAGCCTCTGCAGGTGAAGCAGGCAGTTTTTGATGCCATGGGGAGGCTGGGAAACAGCGCCAGAGGCATGCACGGACCGGCGATGGAGGCAGCAAGAGAGTTGTATAGGGCAAGGGAAAAGGCGGCCGATTTTTTTGGAGTAGCAGATAGTTCTCAGGTAGCATTTACCGGGAATGCCACAGAGGCGCTGAATCTGGCAATTCAGGGAATTGTGAAGCCGGGTATGCATATAATTGTCACAGAGGCAGAGCACAATTCAGTACTTCGTCCTCTGTATCGAAAGGAAAAAGAAGGGGCAGAGCTGACTATTGTAAAAGCAGACAGCCAGGGAAAAATTTCCTTAAAAGAGATAGAAAAGGCCATAAGATCAAATACCTCATGGGTGTTTGTTACCCATGTTTCCAATGTGACGGGAAATCTTTTCCCTGTATCAGAACTTTGTAAATTGTGCCGGGAGAGAGACATTCGTCTGCTGGCTGATATCTCTCAGAGTGCAGGTTGTATGCCCGTAAATATGAAAGAAATGGGCGCAGATGTTTTGTGTTTTACCGGACATAAGGGGCTTTTCGGCCCTCAGGGAACAGGCGGAATCTGCATAAAACCCGGACTTATACTGCCCCCTTTTAAAGTGGGAGGAAGCGGAATCCGTTCCTTTGAGAAGGAGCACCCGCAGGAAATGCCGGAGGTTCTGGAGGCTGGTACGGCAAACGGACATGGTATTGCAGGGCTGTCTGCTGCCTTTGATTTTCTGAAAGAAACAGGGATTGAGGACGTTCAGAAGCATGAGGCTTTTCTTACCGGGATTTTTTACAGAGAGGTCAAAAAGATTCCGGGTGTTACCGTTTACGGAGATTTTGAAACTCCCCAAAGAGGGGCTGTGGTTTCCTTAAATATTCGGGATTATGACTCCAAGGGAATGGGAGATTTGCTCTGGCAGGAATATGAGATTGCAGTTCGTGCAGGCATACACTGTGCGCCTCTGATACATCGGGCATTGGGAACTGAAAAGCAGGGAACGCTCAGGTTTTCTTTTTCTTGGTTTAATACAGAGGAAGAGGTTTTAAAGGCAGCCTGGGCAGTGAAAAAGCTGGCATTTTAGGGAAAGGCGGAATGCAGATATGGGGACAGTGATTTTTCATGTTGATGTAAACAGTGCATTTTTATCCTGGGAGGCTGTGTACCGCCTGCGGGAGCAGCAGGGAACCGTGGATTTGCGGGAAATTCCCAGTGCAGTGGGAGGCGATAAGAGCAAACGTCGAGGAATTATTCTGGCAAAATCCCTGTCTGCAAAGGCCTTTGGCGTGCGTACTGGGGAGCCACTTACAGACGCCTCGAGAAAATGCCCCGGACTTACAGTGGTTCCGGCGCACCATGCCATGTACCGTCAGTATTCTCAGAAATTTATGGAGATTTTAAGGGAATACAGCCCGGACGTAGAGCAGTACAGTATTGACGAAGCCTTTATGGATATGAGTGGCATGGATACCCTTATCGGAGAGCCGGTGGCTTTTGCCCATAAACTGAAAAATCGTATCAGCAGGGAACTGGGATTTACAGTAAATATTGGGATTTCCGATAAAAAATATCTGGCTAAAATGGCATCAGATTTTGAAAAACCGGACAAGGTACACACACTTTTTCAGAAGGAAATTGAGAAAAAAATGTGGCCGCTTCCAGTGTCAAATCTGCTGTTTGTAGGACATGCCACAGAGCAGATATTGAAAAAACTGGGGATTTATACCATTGGAGAACTGGCAAATACAGATGTGGAAGTGCTGCGGCATCACCTGAAAAAACAGGGGGAAAGTATCTGGAATTTTGCCAATGGCAGGGATTCTTCTTTGGTGGAGAGTGAGGTACAGGAGAATAAGGGATACAGCAACAGTACCACAGTTGCCTCTGATGTTACAGAAGAAAGTACGGCAAAAATGGTGTTGCTTTCCCTTTGCGAAACCGTATCCTCCCGTCTTAGAAAGGACGGCATAAAGGCAGAGGTTGTGTCTGTTTCTATTCGGAATTTTGAGATGCAAACTGTATCCCATCAATGTGTGATGCAGGCGCCGACTAATCTTACGGAGGAGATTTACCATGCAGTCTGCCGTCTGTTTGATGAGCTTTGGGACGGTGCGCCCATACGTCTTTTAGGGGTGCATACCAGCCGGGTATCCAGAGAAGAAAAGGGCAGACAGCTCAGCCTTTTTGATACCACAGACTACGAAAAAATGGAAAAAATGGATCAGGCAGTTGACCAGATACGAAAAAAATTCGGAAGCAATGCCATTATGCGCGCTTCCTTTCTGGATAACTCCAGGGTGGAAAATATGGCAGGCGGGCATCCGGACGGGCGTCAGGGGGATTTAAAAACACTAAGAGGAAAACAGAAAAATGAGTGAAATCAGAGAAGAATTTTTCAACGGATACTGTAAAAATTATGATATGGCAAGAACTGCCATCGGAGAATTCTGTCGGGATAAAGAATGCTTTTTTTTGGACAGAATTGATTGCGATTATGGAAACTGTCCCCATGGTGAGAACTGTGAAATGATGAAGCAGGTATTTGCATTTTTGGATAGTTTAAATGAAAAATAGAGAACAGGAAGGAAAAAAGATATGCTGACAATTAGAGATATAAAAGAGGAAGACAGACAGGAATTTTTTGCCATGGCAAAGGAATTTTACGGAGGACCGGCATGTGATCACGATATACCGGAGGAACATTTTGAGAGAACTCTGCAGGAGTGTCTGCGAAGCCGGGAATACTCCAGAACCCTGATGCTGGAGGACGAAAACGGCGTGGCAGGTTATTTTCTGATAGCCATTACCTGGAGCAATGAAGCAGGCGGTATGGTAATCTGGCTGGACGAGCTGTTCTTTAAGAGCAGCTCCAGAGGAAAAGGGTATGGAACCCAGGTGTTTGCATGGGTGGAAAAGGAATATCCAGATGCAAAACGCTTCCGTCTGGAGGCTACCTACAGCAACAAGAGAGCCATTGCACTTTATGACCGTCTGGGCTATAAGGAACTGAATTATTATCAGATGATAAAAGATCGCCCTTAATGGGATACTTTTGGAGCCAGCATTTTCCGAACTTCCGGAACCGCGGTAAGCACCGGGTACAGAAGAAGTGACAGAATCAGTCCGCCGGTTCCCTGAATCAGGTTTGCGGGAACACTGGCAGCAGCGCCTGGCCCATAGAGGAGAACTTCAAAGAGGAAATATCCTCCTGCTACAAGGAGGATATCCAGAATACCTCCAACTGCAATACCTGCATAGGCATATTTGCCGGATTTGGCAATTTTTCGATATGCAAGGGCAGAAAAAGCAGCGACCAGTCCTTTTATAAGAAAGGTTACAGGTGCATAGACCAGATATCCGCCTAAAAGGTCAGACATGCAGGAACCGATTCCGGCAGCAAGGAAGCCATATACAGGGCCTAAAAGAACTCCGGAGAGAATGACAATGGCATCTCCGGGGTGAATGTATCCTCCGGTGCCAGGGGTTGGAATTCGGATAGACATGGTGGCTATGCAGCTAAGGGCAGCGAAAAGTGCGGTGAGAATCAGCTTTTTGGTGTTTGTTTTCATAATATTCTCCCTTCAAATTTGTTTTTACTACTATAATCCAAAACTGGTATTTAATAAATATCCAGTTTTGAATTAATCGACCATACCAGTTTTTGAAAAAACAAGGCTGCCGTATGAAGCGCATATCGAGAATATAAAAATATTCCTGCTCATGGCTTCATACGGCAGCCTCATCAGTTTTCAAAGCTTACTCACGGAAAACCAGAGAATCATCAGTCATGGAATCAATAATGGCAAGTGATTCCACACGAACACCTTTTTCTCTTAATAAATCTCCCCCGTGCTGAAAGCCTTTTTCAATTACAATGCCGGTTCCCTCCAAAACTGCGCCGGAGTTGCGGACGATTTCAATCAGTCCGTTTAAGGCACAGCCATTGGCAAGAAAATCGTCAATAATCAGCACATGGTCATCTGCGTTTAAGAATTTTTTGGAAAGAATAACATCATAGACCTTTTTATGTGTAAAGGATTCAATTTTTGTACAGTACATTTCGCCGTCCAGATTCAGGCTCTGTGATTTTTTTGCAAAAACAACAGGCACGTTAAAGTACTGAGCCGCGATACAGGCAATACCAATACCGGAAGCCTCAATGGTGAGAATTTTGGTAATCGGCGCGTCTGCATAAATCCGCTTAAATTCCTTTCCAATTTCGTTAATAAGGGGAATATCCATTTGATGATTGAGAAAGCTGTCTACTTTCAAAACATTCCCCGGTTTTACAATCCCGTCTTTTAAAATGCGTTCCTTTAAAAGCTGCATTTGCGATTCCTCCTGTATTTTCGATAAATAACATAATACGATATATTTCGCGCAATGGCAATTTCTTTTTCACTTTTTTTACAAAAAGAGGGGGAAAGTGTGGTAGAATGGTTACATTATACATTACATGACAAAGCAGGAGGAGCAGGAAATGCAGGAATATGAGGTGATTCGGGAGATCTTTAATCTTTGTCCCGGAAATCAGATGCGAGATATTTTTATAGAAGAAATTGAGCTTCCAGAACAGGCGGATTTGGAAGCTTATGTAAAAGAAAAGTTTAAAAATGAAGCAGAACTTAAAATCGAAAGAACAGATAAGGAGGACGGCAGCGTGGTTTTTGACGTTATGACCGCAGCCATTCACCAGAGGTATACCTTTTCCCGTTTTTAAGGGTTTTAAACATTGCTTTTTCAGGAAGGTCTGATATAATGAGAAGAGTGCGAGAAAGGAGGAACAGGGATATGGAAAAACATCAGGAGCATACCCATGTACTGGAAGACGGGACTGTAGTCAGCCACAGCCACGGACATACCCATAGTCATACGCATACAAAAGCAGTGTTAAACCGTCTTTCCCGCGCAATCGGCCATTTGGAATCTATTCGCCGTATGGTGGAGGAAGGCAGGGACTGCAGCGAGGTGCTGATACAGCTTTCTGCCGTAAAGTCAGCCATTAACAATACCGGAAAAGTGATTCTTCAGGACCATATTGAACACTGTATCGTAGATGCCATTGAGCATGGAGATACAGAGGCTCTGGAGGAATTAAACAAAGCCATTGACCGTTTTATGAAATAAATTTTCATAGAAAATACAGAAAAGAAACTAGGAGGAACAGTCATGAGTGAAGAAAAAAGACAGTGTGACAGCAAGACCTGCAGCAAAGAAAGCTGTGCTGGCTGCAGCAGCGCCAAAGGAGGCGGTATCCCCAAAGAAACACTGAATGAACATTCTAAAATTAAGAAGGTTATCGGTGTAGTCAGCGGAAAGGGCGGCGTGGGAAAATCCTTTGTCACAGCATCTCTTGCCAATGAAATGGCATATCAGGGATATAAGGTGGGAATTATGGACGCAGATATTACAGGTCCTTCTATTCCCAGAATGTATGGCTTAAAGGGATCTGCCGTTGCAGATGAGAAGGGAATTTATCCTATGGAAACAGGAAATGACATTAAGGTTATGTCCATCAACCTCCTGCTTCCCCAGGAAGATGCACCGGTTATCTGGAGAGGACCGATTCTTGCCAACATGGTAAAGCAGTTCTGGACAGACGTGGTATGGGGCGAACTGGATTATCTGTTTGTAGATATGCCGCCGGGAACAGGAGATGTACCTCTGACCGTGTTCCAGTCCCTTCCTATTGACGGAATTGTGATTGTATCCTCCCCTCAGGATTTGGTACAGATGATTGTAAAAAAAGCCTATAATATGGCAAAAATGATGAATGTGCCTGTGTTTGGACTGGTAGAAAACTACAGTTTTGTGAAATGCCCGGACTGCGGAAAAGCCATCTATGTATTTGGCGAGAGCAAGGTAGAGGCAGCGGCAGCAGAGGTGCAGGTTCCGGTTATCGGTAAAATGCCATTAGACCCGGATATGGCAGCAGCCGTAGATGCAGGTCAGTTTGCAGGTGTGGTAAATACTTATCTGGCTGATGCAGGAAAATATCTTCCACAGGTATAATTCCATATAAAAATAGAGAAAAATTGAAGAAAAAGCTGTCAAAAAGAATCGGTTTCCACATAAGGAACCGGTTCTTTTTTTGAAACAGACAAAAAAATGGGGGATTTTTCATGAAAAGCAAAAGAAAGTATGTTAAGAAAATGTAAACACTTACAAAAAACAAGTAAAAACTGGTAGTACCAGATAAGGTCGTATTTTGTTGACAAATGACGGATTGGGTGTGATAATACCACTAATGCAGAAAGAGGAATGCTGCAGACCAAATGATTTTTCCGAATCTTATGATAGAAAGGACGATGATTTTATGGTAGAGCGCAAGATTAAACTGACTGCAAAAGAAGATGTAAAGGAATTTGTCAACGAGGCCAGCAAGTGTGACTTTGATATTGACATTTTCTATAACAGAGTGATTATTGATGCAAAGTCAATATTAGGTGTGCTGAGTATGGATTTAACAAGAATTCTTACCGTGAGATGCAATGGACATGATGAAAAATTCAACAGCTACCTGGATAAGTTTGCAGTTGCATAAAATCTCATAATGAGTATTGGAGCCGGGTACGCAGATACATTTGCAGCGTATTGGCAAAGGCCGCTTCTCCTTTTGGAGGAGCGGTTTTTTGACGTGTGGAAATTCAGGTGCTATAATAAAAATTATGATGAACAGAGAAAAAGAAACAATTAAAATTTCAGTCCGAAATCTGGTGGAATTTATTCTGCGAAGCGGAAATTTGGATAATCGGAGAAGCTTTCAGGCAGACAAGGACGCCATGGCAAAGGGCAGTAAAATACACCGGAAAATCCAGAAACAGATGGGAACTTTCTACAGGGCAGAGGTTCCTTTAAAATGGGAGCAGGAATATCCGGAGTTTTGTATCCTGGTGGAAGGTCGGGCAGATGGAATTATAGAAGAGAAAGAACGTACTGCCATAGATGAAATCAAAGGCGTGTATATGGATTTATATTTCCTGGAAGAGCCTGTTTTGGTACACAAGGCACAGGCTATGTGCTATGCCTATTTTTATGCGAGTCAGAAGCAGCTTGAGAAAATTGAGGTGCAGATGACCTACTGCCAGCTGGAAACAGAAGAAATCAAACGGTTTCAGGAAACCTTTACAAAAAGCTATCTGAAAAAATGGTTTGAGGACCTGATAAATGAATATTATAAATGGGCAGAATTTCAGTATCAGAGGCGCATTGCCAGAAGGGCTTCCATGGAAGGCCTGGAGTTTCCTTATGCTTATAGGGAAGGTCAGAGAGCGCTGGTTTTGGGGGTTTACCATACCATGACAGCCGGACGGCAGCTTTTCATACAGGCGCCTACAGGCATCGGAAAAACCATGGCAGCCGTGTTTCCCTCTGTCCGGGCAGTGGGAGCGGGATTTGGAGATAAGATATTTTATCTGACAGCAAAAACCATTACCAGAACCGTGGCAGAGGAAGCCTTTGAAATTTTAAAGAAAAGAGGACTTTCCTACAAGACCCTTACCATTACGGCAAAGGAAAAACTGTGTCTGAGCGGAGACGGAGAATGTAATCCTGAGAAATGTCCGGTGGCAAAGGGGCATTTTGACCGCGTCAATGACGCAGTATTTGAAATTCTGCAGGAAAAAGACACTTATCTCAGAGAAGACCTGCTTTTGCAGGCAGCAAAGCACAGCGTATGCCCCTATGAAATGTGTCTGGATATTTCCACCTGGGTAGACGCCATTGTCTGCGATTATAATTATGTATTTGACCCAAAGGTACATTTAAAGCGGTTTTTCGGAGATGGGGTAAAAGGAGATTATCTTTTCCTCATAGACGAAGCTCACAATCTGGTGGACAGAGGCCGGAAAATGTACAGCGCCACGCTTTGCAAAGAAGATTTCCTGGAAACGGCAAAAGCAGTAAAAGGGCACAGTGTAAAACTTTTCCGCGTTTTGAACCGGTGCAATAAGCTGATGCTGGAATATAAGCGGGAATGTGAAACGTATCAGGTGCTGGAAAATATCGGAGGGCTGTCCTTACAGCTTATGAATCTTCTGGGGGAAATGGAGCATTTTCTGGAATTGGAACATGAGGAAAAGGTGCAAAAACCAGTCCTGGAATTTTCTTTTGAGGTGCGCCATTTTTTGAATATGTATGAACTTACAGATGAGAATTATGTGATCTATACCCATTTCGGGGAAGAGGGAAGATTTTTGCTGACGCTGTTTTGTGTCAATCCGGGCAGGAATCTGCAGGAATGCATGAACAAGGGGAGAGGCACTGTGTTTTTTTCGGGAACTTTTCTGCCTCTTCCCTATTACCGTTCCCTGTTCAGCACCAGGGACGATGACTATGCCATCTGTGCCGGTTCGCCTTTCCCAAGGGAACATCTGAAAATACTGGTGGCAAGAGATGTGAGCAGCAAGTATACCAGAAGAGATATAACAGAATATGCACGTATGGCAGAGTATATTCTGCATATGGTTTCCGGGAAAAAGGGAAATTATATGGTATTTTTCCCATCCTACCGTATGTTGGAGGATATTTATGAAGCTTTTACAGAACGGACAGAGGGTACAGGGACTTCGATTACCTGCATCTGTCAGACAGCGGGCATGACGGAGCAGGAGAGAGAAGAATTTCTGGCATGTTTTGACCAGGAACAAGACACCACCCTGGTCGGCTTCTGTGTTATGGGCGGTATTTTTTCAGAGGGTATTGACCTTACAGGAGAGAAACTGATTGGTGCAGCGATTATCGGTACCGGTCTTCCTCAGATAGGTGATGAGAGAGAAATTTTGAAGAATTATTATGATAACAAGGGACAGGCAGGCTTTGATTATGCCTATCGGTATCCGGGTATGAACAAGGTGTTGCAGGCAGCCGGAAGGGTAATCCGAACCAAGGAGGACAGAGGAGTGGTATTGCTTTTAGACGAGAGGTTTCTTCAGAGAGCCTACAGGGAACTGTTTCCTCTGGAATGGCAGGACTATGAGATATGTACAGTACAGGACGCAGGAGAGCGGATAAAAAGATTCTGGGGAAATTCCTGAAATGCTTGCTCTTTTAAAAGGGGAGGCTTATAATGAGAAAAAATAGAAACCAGGAAGCGAGGATATAAAAAATGAAAGTAATCAGTACAGAAAAAGCACCGGCGGCAATCGGTCCGTACTCACAGGCAATGACCGTAAGCAGTATGATTTTTACCTCCGGACAGATTCCCTTAAATCCCCGGACAGGAGAAATTGTGGGGGAAACTATAGCAGAACAGGCAGAGCAGGTAATGAAAAACCTGGGCGAGGTTTTAAAGGCAGCGGGAAGCAGCTATGAAAAAGCAGTGAAAACAACCTGTTTTCTGGCAGATATGGGAGATTTTGCTGCCTTTAATGAGGTTTACGGAAAGTATTTTACAGGAAAACCGGCACGTTCCTGCGTGGCAGTGAAAACACTTCCAAAGAATGTGCTGTGTGAGGTGGAGGTTATTGCTGAAGCTTAAGTAAGGAGGGGAATGATTTATGAAATACAGAAAAATACTTCTGATTGCTTCCGCACTGGTGCTTTTGGGAACAGCAGGGTGTGGGAAAAAGGAAGAAGCATCTAAGGAAGAACTCAAAAGTACGGTTCAGGAAGAGGTGCAGGATAAAGAATCACAGCCTGTCGAGGGGGAAGCAGTGAAGCAGGAGGAAGTTCCGGCAAATCAGAATCTCCTTACCGGGCTGGGAGATTTGTCTGAAGGAGCCATTGGCAAGCGACCGGTGGCAGTTATGGTAAATAATGTGCAAAAAGCTATGCCGCAGTACGGTGTGGGGCAGGCTGATGTGATTTTTGAGATTCCCGTAGAAGGAGATGCTACCAGATTTATGGCTATGTATGGGGATTACACAAAGGTGCCAAAGGTTTGTCCTATCCGAAGCTGCCGCTATTATTTCCCGGCGCTGTCCCAGGGCTTTGATGCTTTCTATGTAAACTGGGGAATAGATGATACCATAGCCGAGTATCTGCAAGCTCTGAACATGGATCAGATTGAGGGAATTACCAATACCGGAGGCATGTTCGGAAGGGATCAGGATAAGTTAAATCAGGGATACTCCTTAGAACATACCGGATATTTTGACGGAACCATGCTGCCCGCTTATCTGGAGGCAAATCAGATACGTACAGATTTAAAAGAGGACAAAAAGGGAACCGCGTTTCAGTTTTATGGTATGGATGAACAGGTAAAGCCGGAAGGAAAAGACTGCACAAGCGTAGATATTCAGTTTGGCGCACAGTCTTCCCAGTTCACCTATGATACAGAGAAAATGGTGTATGCAAAGCAGATAAACAATACTCCACAGACAGATGGAAAGACAGGGGAACAGTTGACATTTACCAATGTGTTTGTGCTGGAAACAGATATCTCTGTCCGCGATGAAGTCGGACATAAAAAACTGGACTGGGACGGTTCTGAAAATTCCAGGGGATATTATATCTCCAATGGAGGCGTACAGGAAATCCACTGGGCAAAATCACCAAATGATGAAACCTCTTATCTGGCTTTTTATGATAAGTCCGGTAAGGAAATCAAAATAAACAGGGGAAAGACCTACATTGCCCTGAATTACAGGGACAAAGTCACATTTAAGTAGACAGACGAGAATGAAAGAGGAGGACATCCAATGAGCGAGTATCAGATTACCTGCTGTTCCACAGCAGATATGCCGGCACAGTATTTTGAAGAGAAAAAGATCCCTTTTGTATGTTTTAATTTTTTAATGGACGGCGTACAGTATCCAGATGACTTGGGGAAATCCATGCCTTTTGAAGAATTTTACAAAAAGATTGCAGAGGGTGCGGAGCCAACTACTGCACAGGTGAATACACAGCAGTATATGGAGCTTTTTGAGCCTGTTTTAAAAGAGGGAAAGGATATTCTGCATCTTACGCTGTCCAGCGGTATTTCCGGCAGTATTAATTCTGCTAATATTGCAAAAGCACAGTTAGAGGAAGCGTATCCTGAAAGAAAAGTTATCATTGTGGATTCTCTGGCAGCTTCTTCCGGATTTGGTATGCTGGTGGATATGGCGCTTACCAGGCAGCAGGAAGGACTTAGTCTGGAAGAGAATGCAGCGTGGCTGGAAGCAAACAGAACCAGGCTGCACCACTGGTTTTTCTCTACGGATTTAACCAGCTTTATCCGGGGCGGAAGGATTTCAAAGGTATCCGGTTTTGTGGGACAGGCGTTAAATATCTGCCCTCTGATGAATGTAAACTCTGAAGGGAAGCTGATTCCCAGAAATAAATACAGGGGAAAGAAACAGGTTATCCGGGAAATGGTAAAACGCATGGAAGAGCATGCACAGGGAGGCACGGATTACAGCGGAAAATGCTTTATGTCCTGTTCTGCCTGCGAGGAAGACGCCCGCAAGGTAGCGGATTTAATAGAAGAAAAATTCCCGAAGCTGGACGGAAAGGTAAGGATAAACAGTATAGGAACAGTCATAGGTTCCCATACAGGACCGGGAACCGTGGCGCTGTTCTTCTGGGGAGACGAGAGAACCCTTTAAATGAAAAAGAAATTCCCAAAAATACTTGCACCTTGTCTGAAAGTGTGATAGATTTCTGAGAGTGGTTAAAACTGTTGTTTTAACAGAAACCAGAAGAAATACAGGAAGAAAGGTAGAAAAATGATTAAACAAATACTGCAGGGTATGGTAGTGGGAATTGCAAATATTATTCCCGGAGTCAGCGGCGGAACCATGATGGTTGCTATGGGTTTATACGACAGGCTGATTCATGCCATTACACATTTAAAGAGTGAGTTTAAAGAAAGCATGAAACTGTTGATTCCGATTTTCGCCGGAGCGGGAATTGCCATTGTTGCTTTATCAAGACTGTTTGAGTTTTTGCTGGCAGTGTATCCCATTCCTACGAATTTTGCCTTTTGCGGGCTGATTGCGGGAAGTCTTCCCTTTATCTTTAAAAAAGTAAAAGGGCATAAGGTAACCGTAGGGAAACTGATTCCCTTTTTGATTTTCTTCGGTGTGGTTATTTTAATGGCGCTTTTGGGAGAAACAGGTGGAAACAGTGCAGACGTCAGCTTTGGTCTTGTGAATGTGATAAAGCTGTTTAGCGTTGGAATTATTGCCGCGGCTACTATGGTTGTGCCGGGAGTCAGCGGTTCCATGATGCTGATGCTGCTTGGATATTATGATACCATCTTAAAGGCAATCAATGATTTTGTTGATGCGTTGGTAAAGTTTGACATGGGCGGACTTGCAACAGGCGTTGGTATCCTGGCGCCGTTTGGTATCGGTGTGGTAATCGGTATCTTTTTAATCGCAAAGCTCATTGAATTTATTTTTTCAAAGGCAGAGATTCATGCATACTATGGAATTATCGGATTGATTCTGGCTTCCCCTATCGCAATTTTAATGAAGACAGACTGGAGCGGAATTTCCGTTTTGACCGTGGGAATCGGAGTTCTTACCTTTGTATTGGGCTGGTTTACAGCAAGCAAGTTAGGTGGAGAATAGAAAAGAAAAAAAGAAGTGTATACAAAAGGCATCATTCTGAATTTATTTTTTAGAATGATGCCTTTTTAATGTATTTCCGTATCCATTGGAATGTACCTCGCAATTTTTGATTTTGGTAGTTGTTTACGTTTCTGGTGGTCTGTACCTTCCTTTCTTTTGTATTATGAGTAAAGGTTTAAGCTTTTGGTGGAATCAATCCTTTCTTTTTATAAGTTCTTTTGATTTATTTGATAATTGAATTATAGCAGTGAAAATAGGATTTGTCAATATAAAATTTGAAAAAAAGTAAAAAAATATTTTTAAGACAGTTATAAATGAGAAAAATATATAAAATTCAGAAAATTAAGACAATTTAAAAGTGGAAAAAACGGAAAAACAGTGCTATAATGCAGAGAAGAAAAGGAAATGGTGAAGAATTATGAAAATTACAAAAGCAGAAACAGAAGATTTCCGGGAGATTATGGAAATTTACGGCAGAGCCAGAAAGTTTATGTGCGAGAATGGAAATCCAAGGCAATGGAAAGAAGGATACCCCTCAGAAGCGCTGGTGAAACAGGATTTGGACAGGGAAGAGCTATATGTATGCCGGGAAGGGCAGGAACTTTTGGGTGTTTTTATGTTTTCCGAAAATCCGGATCCCTGCTATGAGATTATTGAGCAGGGAAGCTGGAAAAATGAAAATCCTTATGGAGTGATGCACCGCATGGCGTCTTCCGGAAAAAGGAAAGGCGTGGCTTCCTTTTGTCTGGACTGGTGCTTTTCACAGTGCGGCAATGTAAGGGGAGATACTCATACAGATAATTTTGTAATGCAGAGGGTATTTGAAAAAAACGGATTTGAAAAATGCGGAATCATTTATGTAGAAGACGGTTCTCCAAGAATTGCATATCAAAGAAAGGGAGAGGTGCAGACAGATGAATGAGTTACAGAGAAATGACCCCTGCTGGTGCGGCAGTGGAAAAAAATACAAGAAGTGTCATTATGCGTTTGATGAAAGGCTGAAGCTGTATGAGTCACAGGGTATACTGGTTCCCTCTCATGAAATTTTGAAGACTCCGGCACAGATTGAGAAAATCAGAGAAAGTGCAAAAATAAATATTTCCATTCTGGATTATATAGGAGAGCATATAAAAGCCGGAATCAGTACCCAGGAGATTGACTGGTGGGTAGCAGACCTTACGAAAAAAGCCGGGGCAGTGGCAGCGCCTTTAAACTACGGGGGGTTTCCTAAAAGCGTGTGTACTTCCATAAATGAGCAGGTTTGTCATGGGATACCTTCCGAAGAAATTGTGTTAAAGGACGGGGATATTATCAATGTTGACGTATCCACAATTTTAGATGGTTATTATTCAGATTCCTCCCGTATGTTCTGTATTGGAGAGGTAAGCAGAGAAAAGAAACGGCTGGTGGAAGTGGCAAAGGAATGTGTGGAAAAGGGACTGGCACAGGTAAAACCCTGGGGATATCTGGGGGATATGAGCCAGGCTGTGTATGAGCATGCTCACGCAAACGGTTATTCTGTGGTGAGGGAAATCGGCGGACATGGCGTTGGGCTGGAGTTCCATGAGGATCCCTGGGTAGGGTATATCCAGAGAGCAGGGACCGGTATGCTTCTGGTGCCGGGTATGATTTTTACCATTGAGCCAATGATTAATATGGGAAGCTATGAAATCTACACAGATGAGGAAGATGACTGGACCGTATACACAGAGGACGGTCTGCCCTCTGCTCAGTGGGAGATTATGGTGCTGGTAACAGAGGACGGCAGCGAAGTGCTTTGTTATTAAGATGAGAGAATTGGAAGTAAAGATCGATAAGAACCTGGAGGGAAAAACGCTGGAAAAAATCCTGAGGGAAAATCTGGGACTTACCAAAAAGGAAATCAGCCGGGCGAAATTTCAGCCACAGGGAATTCGGGTGAATGGAGAAAAACAGCGCATCACTTACCGGCCCTTAGCGGGACAGGTGTTAAGGGTATGCACAGAGGAGCAGAATAAGGAAAAAAGCCGGGTAATGGCCTGTGAGGGAGAGCTTCAGATTCTGTATGAGGACAGGGATTTGCTGGTTCTGGAAAAGCAGGGAGGAACGCCCTGTCACCCCGGACGGGGACATTTTGAAGATTCTCTGGGAAACCGGGCAGCCGCGTATCTGAAGGAACAGGGAGAGGATGGAGTTGTGCGGGCAGTGGGAAGGCTGGATAAGGATACCTCCGGGGTTATGGTGTATGCCAAAAGCCGAATTGCAGCCGCCAGGCTTTCCGCACAAAAGCAAACCGGGGAATTTCAGAAGGTGTATTTTGCCCTTGTAAAGGGAGAAATGAAGGAGAAAGAAGGAAAGATTACCTGTCCCATTGCTCCCATACCCGGAGAAAAATTGAAAATGCAGGTGCAGGAGGGCGGAAAATCTTCCTGTACCCAGTATGAGGTGCTGGAAAAAAGAAAAAGCTATACTTTCGTGAAATGCCGGATTTCCACAGGAAGAACCCATCAGATACGGGTGCATATGGCATGGCTTGGCTATCCTCTTTTGGGAGATGTGCTTTACGGGGACGGACAAAATCCCCTGTTTGAGGGGTTGGCGCTCTATGCCGCAGAGGCAGAGTTTTCTCAGCCTTTTACAAAAGAAAGAATTTGTGTTTGGGGAAAATATGCGGCAGCGTATGCCTGTGTAGGATCGGACTGGAAATAAGAAAAAGAAAAGAGGACATGTTTATGAAAAAGGTATGTGTATTTACAGCAGATGGATTTGAGGAAATTGAAGGTCTGACCGTAGTAGACCTTTTAAGAAGAGCTGGTATTCAGGTTATTATGGTTTCCGTAAGCGATACAAAAACAGTCATTGGCTCTCATAATATTATGCTTCAGGCAGATGCGCTGTTTGAAGAGGTGGATTATAAAGAGGTGGATATGCTGGTGCTTCCGGGAGGTATGCCGGGAACCCTTCACCTGGGAGAGCATGAAGGATTATGCAGCCTGATAAAAGAGTTCGCCGGGGAAGGGAAAAAGGTGGCGGCCATTTGTGCAGCACCCAGTGTTTTAGGAGATCTGGGGCTTTTAAAGGGCAAAAAGGCAGTTTGCTATCCGGGATTTGAAGACAGACTGACAGGCGCACAAGTGGAACACATAGAAGTGGTGGCAGACGGCAATCTTACCACAAGCAGGGGACTTGGAACTGCGATTCCCTTTGCTTTGGAGCTGATTTCCCAGCTTTTTGGCCGGGAAAAAGCCTGTGAAATTCAAAAATCCATTGTTTTCAGAGCAAATTTATAAAAATTTCGTGAAAACCCGGCAGAAATCCGGTTATACGAAAAAAAATACTGGCGTTTTCCAAACCCTTGTGCTATACTGTGTTAATGACTGTAAGTATGAAAAAAGCGCTGTTTTCTGCCTTTTTGGCAGGACAGATGCATATAGAAATTCAAGGAGGAATTCATAACAATGAGTGTACAGGTAGAAAACTTAGAAAAAAACATGGCAAAACTGACAATTGAAGTTGCCGCAGAAGATTTTGAAAAAGCAGTACAGGCTGCATACATGAAAAACAGAAACAAAATCACAATCCCGGGCTTCCGTAAAGGAAAAGCTCCTCGCGTGATGATTGAAAAAATGTACGGCGCAGGTATCTTCTTTGAAGATGCAGCAAACGCTCTGATTCAGGCCGAATATCCGAAGGCAGCAGATGAAAGCGGTTTGGAAATCGTTTCTCAGCCGGAAATCGACGTTGTACAGATTGAAAAAGGAAAATCATTTATCTTCACAGCAGAAGTAGCGGTAAAACCGGAAGTAACCTTAGGGGAATACAAAGGACTGGAAGTAGAAGTTTCTCCTGTAGAAGTAACAGAAGAAGAAATCGCCGGTGAACTGAAAAAAGAACAGGAAAACAACTCCAGAACTATTGATGTAGATGACAGAGCTGTTGCACAGGGCGATATGGTAACTCTGGATTTTGAAGGCTTTGTTGACGGTGTTGCTTTTGAAGGCGGAAAGGGTACAGACTATCCTCTGACTATTGGTTCAAACTCTTTCATTCCGGGATTTGAAGATCAGTTAGTAGGCGCTGAATTAAATGTAGAAAAAGAAGTAAACGTTACTTTCCCTGAAAACTACCATGCAAATGATTTAGCTGGCAAACCGGCTGTATTCAAATGCACAGTAAAAGCTATTAAAGTAAAAGAACTTCCAGAATTAGATGATGAATTTGCAAAAGACGTTTCTGAATTCGATACATTAGAAGAATACAAGGCAGATATTGCGAAAAACTTAAAAGAACGCAAAGAAGCTGTTGCAAAACGCGAAACAGAAGACAAAGCAGTAGATGCTGTTATCGAAAATGCACAGATGGATATCCCGGAAGCAATGATTCAGAACCAGATTCAGCAGTTAATGCAGGATTTCATCAGAAGAATGCAGGCACAGGGCTTATCTATTGACCAGTACTATCAGTTTACAGGACTGGACAATGCGAAAATCCAGGAACAGATGCGTCCTCAGGCATTAAAGAGAATCCAGAGCCGTCTGGTATTAGAAAAAATTGCAGAAGTAGAAAACATTCAGATTTCCGATGAGAAATTTGAAGAAGAATTAAAATCCATGGCTGAAATGTACAAAATGGAAGTAGAAAAATTAAAAGAAATCATGGGTGACTACGAGAAAGAACAGATTAAGAAAGATATGGCTGTTCAGGAAGCGGTTACTTTAGTTGCAGAATCAGCTAAGGTTGTAGAAAAGAAAGAAGAAGCAGCAGAATAAGAAATGCTGTGTTTGACAGAATAGGAGGAGTTTCATGAGTTTAGTACCTTACGTCATTGAACAGACAAGCCGCGGTGAAAGAAACTACGACATCTATTCCAGATTGTTAAAAGACAGAATTATTTTCCTTGGAGAAGAAGTGACGGATGTGTCAGCTAACCTGATTGCAGCACAGCTTCTTTTCCTGGAATCAGAAGATCCGGGAAAGGATATTCATTTGTATATCAACAGCCCGGGCGGTTCCGTTACAGCAGGTATGGTGATTTATGACACCATGCAGTACATCAAATGTGATGTATCTACCATCTGTATGGGCCTTGCTGCCAGCATGGGGGCATTCCTTCTTGCAGGCGGTGCAAAGGGCAAGAGAATGGCTCTACCCAATGCAGAGATTATGATCCACCAGCCTTCCGGCGGTGCAAAGGGTCAGGCAACTGAAATCGACATTGTGGCGCAGCAGATTCTGAAAACCAGAACCAGATTAAATACAATTCTGGCGCAGAACACAGGTCAGACCCTGGAAACGATTGCCAGAGATACAGAAAGGGATAATTATATGACAGCCCAGGAGGCAATGGCATATGGATTAATTGACTCTGTAATCGAACATAGATAACGACAGAAGAAAAGACTCCTGCAGAATTTTGCGGGAGTCTTTCGGCTTTAAAAGAAGAAAGACAGAAACAGAAAGGAAAAAAATATGGCAATGAAAGGAAATGATACAAGAATCAGATGTTCCTTTTGCGGAAAGACAGAAGACCAGGTAAATAAACTGATTGCAGGTCCAAACAACAATTATATCTGTGATTCCTGCGTTGCAATCTGTTCAGAAATCATCGAAGAGGAGATGAACAGAGAGTATGCAGATGTGGCGGATGGAGAGATTAATCTGTTGAAGCCTCAGGAAATCAAAGCATTTTTGGACGAATATGTCATTGGTCAGGACGAAGCAAAAAAGGTGCTTTCTGTAGCAGTTTATAATCACTACAAAAGAGTGCTGGCAGGCGGCGGTACAGATGTGGAGTTGCAGAAAAGCAATATTCTCATGCTGGGTCCTACAGGCTCCGGTAAAACTCTGCTGGCGCAGACGCTGGCAAGACTTTTGAATGTTCCTTTTGCCATTGCGGACGCTACCACACTGACAGAAGCCGGATATGTAGGCGAGGATGTGGAAAATATTCTGCTGAAAATCATTCAGGCAGCAGATTATGATATTGAGCGGGCGCAGTACGGCATTATTTATGTGGATGAAATTGATAAAATCACCAGAAAATCCGAAAATGCATCAATTACCAGAGATGTATCCGGAGAAGGGGTACAGCAGGCGCTTTTGAAAATTGTAGAGGGTACTGTGGCAAGCGTACCTCCTCAGGGAGGCAGAAAACATCCACAGCAGGAGTTTATTCAGATTGATACCAGCAATATTCTCTTTATCTGCGGCGGCGCTTTTGAAGGTCTGGATAAAATTATTGAAACCAGAAAGGATACAAAATCCATTGGCTTTAATGCAGAGATTAAAACACCGGGCAAGCACAATGTAGGGGAACTGTTAAAAGAGGTGATGCCTCAGGATTTGGTAAAATTCGGATTGATTCCGGAGTTTGTGGGACGTGTGCCGGTTGTGGTATCTTTAGATGCATTGGATAAGGAAGCGCTGATGAAGATTCTCATAGAGCCGAAAAACTCTCTGGTACGTCAATATCAGACCCTGTTTAACCTGGACGGCATTCAGCTGGATTTTGAAGAGGAAGCTCTGGAAGCCATTGCAGATAAATCCATGGAAAGAAAGACAGGCGCCAGAGGTCTGCGCGCCATTATGGAAAATTCCATGATGGATTTAATGTACAAGGCGCCTTCTGATGAGAGCATTGTGGGCTGTACCATTACAAAGGAACTGGTGGAAGGTACAGGAGAAGCAAAGCTTGAACACAGAGAATTGCCTGCAGCGGCCAGAAGAGGCAAGAGCGGCAGCCGCAAGAAAAAAGAATCACCGGAAATTGCATAGAGAAACCGTACAGAAGTAAGGAGGTGCGAGCATGAGCGACATCATACAGCATTTACCGGCAATCGCCCTTAGAGGTACTACTATTCTTCCCGATATGATTGTGCATTTTGATGTAAGCCGGGAAAAATCCATAAAAGCCATTGAAAAGGCAATGGTGCAGGACCAGAAGGTTTTTCTTATTACCCAGAAGGACCCGGAAACAGAAGAGCCGGCACAGGAAGATTTATATAGAATTGGTACCATAGCAGAAATCAAGCAGCTTGTAAAAACCAAAAAGAATCTGATTCAGGTGCTGGTGGAAGGAGAGAAAAGAGGAGAACTTTTAAGATTTGATGAGAATTCTCTGTATCTGGAAGCTGAAGTTGCTCTTTTTGAGGAAGAGGAAGAAGAGCCAGAGGGCAATGTAAAGGAAGCCATGCTGCGGGGTATCAAAGAGCTTTTTGTCCGCTATTGTAATGAAAATCCAAAGCTTAGCAAGGATTTGGCAGGACAGATTCTGGAACTCGAAGAGGTGCAGAAGGTTATTGATCAGATTGCCATAAATCTTCCTATGAAATATGAGGATAAACAGAGAATCCTGGAGGCTGTAAGCCTGGAAGAGCGTTATGAGGTGCTGGGTAGTATTCTCTGCAATGAAATCGAAATCATGCAGATTCGCATGGATTTAAATTCCAAGGTCAAGGAACGGGTGGACAAAAACCAGAGAGATTATATTTTAAGAGAGCAGTTAAAGGTTATCCGGGAGGAACTGGGAGATCAGGACACCTTATCAGAAGCAGACCAGTTTAAAGAGCAGGTGGCAAAATTAAAGGCGTCCAAAGAAGTCAAAGAAAAAATCAACCGGGAAATCGAACGGTTTAAAAATGCGGCAGGCATGCAGGCAGAGGCAGGGGTCATCAGAAGTTATATTGAAACTCTTCTTTCCCTGCCCTGGGACAAGGTATCCAGAGATAACCGAAACCTGAAAAAGGCGCAAAAGATTCTGGAAGAGGACCATTATGGACTGGAAAAGGTCAAAGAGCGTATTATGGAATTTCTGGCAGTGCGGACGCTGACAAAGAAGGGAGAAAGCCCCATTCTCTGTCTGGCAGGACCGCCGGGAACCGGAAAGACTTCCATTGCCCGTTCTGTGGCAAGGGCGTTGGATAAGGAATATGTCCGTATGTCCCTTGGCGGCGTCCGGGACGAGGCAGAAATCCGCGGTCACAGAAGAACCTATATCGGCGCCATGCCGGGCAGGATTGCCAATGGCCTCATACAGGCAGGAGTCAAAAATCCCCTGATGCTGCTGGACGAAATCGACAAGGTGAGCAGTGATTATAAGGGCGATACTTCTTCCGCTCTTTTGGAAGTTCTGGACAGCGAGCAGAACAAAAAATTCAGGGATCATTATGTGGAGATTCCACTGGATTTGTCGGAAGTTTTGTTTATTGCCACAGCAAACGATTTGCAGACCATTCCACGTCCTCTTTTGGACCGTATGGAAATTATTGAGATCAGCAGCTATACCCAGAATGAAAAAGAGCATATTGCAAAAGAACACCTGATTCCAAAGCAGATGAAGGCTCATGGCATAAAGGAAGGCCAGCTTACGATTTCTGATGAAGCATTAAAAGAAATCATTGCTGGCTATACAAAGGAAGCCGGTGTGCGTGGTCTGGAGAGAAAGCTGGGAGAAATCTGCAGAAAGACGGCCAGAAGAATTCTGGAGGATAAGGAAGAAACTGTTTGTGTGGACAAGGAAAATCTGGAGAGTTTTCTGGGAAGAGCCAGATACACCTATCAGATGAAAAATAAGACCGATGAGGTAGGCATTGTCCGGGGGCTGGCATGGACCAGTGTGGGCGGCGATACCTTGCAGATAGAGGTAAATCTCATGCCCGGAAAAGGGGAATTTTTGCTTACCGGACAACTGGGTGATGTGATGAAGGAATCTGCCCAGACAGGTATCAGTTATATTCGCTCCGTGGCAGGAGAATACGGCATTAAGCCGGAGTTTTTCCAGAAGCATGATTTACATATTCATATACCGGAAGGGGCAGTGCCAAAGGACGGACCGTCTGCCGGTATTACCATGGCGACTGCCATGCTGTCTGCGATTACCAATACCCCGGTAAAAGCAAATGTGGCAATGACAGGAGAGATTACCCTGAGAGGCAGGGTGCTTCCTATCGGAGGATTGAAAGAAAAGCTCCTGGCAGCCAAAAACGCAGGTATGAAAAAGGTATTGATTCCCTTTGAAAACCAGGCAGATGTGGAAGAACTGGACGAGGAAATTACAGGAGGCATGAAAATTGTGCCTGTAAAGACCATGAAAGAAGTTCTGAAACATGCTCTGGCATAAATAGAAAATTTGGAGGAAAACACATGGTTATTAAACATGTAGCGCTGGATATTGTCTGTGGCATTACCAGTAAACTTCCCCAAAATGAGGTTCCGGAAATCGCATTTGCGGGAAAATCCAATGTGGGAAAATCATCACTGATCAATGCACTGATGAACCGGAAAGCCCTGGCAAGAACCAGCTCTTCTCCGGGAAAAACCCAGACCATTAATTTTTATAATATTAATCATGAAATGTTTCTTGTGGATTTACCGGGATACGGGTATGCAAAGGTATCCCAGTCTGTAAAGGAACAGTGGGGAAAGCTGATTGAGCGGTATCTCCATGAGTCCAAGCAGCTAAAGGCTGTGTTTCTGCTCATTGATATCCGCCACGACCCTTCTGCAAATGACAAAATTATGTATGACTGGATTGTACACAATGGTTACAAGCCCATTATCATTGCAACCAAGGCAGACAAGCTGAAACGAAGCCAGATACCAAAGCATGTAAAGGCTGTTAAGGAAGGTTTGAAATTGCTTCCCGGCACAAAGGTGATTCCTTTCTCTGCCCAGACAAAGCAGGGGAGAGAGGAAATCTGGGCATTGGCAGAGGAGCTTTTATTTGGTCCCAAGGAGGACCGGTCAGAGGGAGAAAAGGAAAAGCCATGCTCAAAGGAATAATTTTTGATATGGACGGGGTGCTGATTAACAGCGAACCCTTCCATTTCCAGGTGTGGAGGGAAACCTTAAAGGCAAGGGGAATCCACATAGATTATGAGGTTTATAAGCCTTGTATCGGTTCAACCATAGATTTTCTTATGAAGCTTTTGCATGAACACTATGGAGTGGATTTGCAGGATATCGCTTTGATAGCGGAAATGAAGAGCGTGAAGGCAAGGCTGATGGAAGAAAACGGATATCCGCCGCTGATTCCCTGGGTAAAGGAATTGCTGGACAGGCTGCAGCAGGCAGGATATGCCATGGCAGTTGCCTCCTCCTCTCCGTTATCCTACATCGAAAAGGTAACAGAACACTGGAACATTGACCGGTATTTTCAAAAGCTGGTCAGCGGAGAACAGGTGCAAAATCCAAAGCCTGCGCCGGACGTTTTTCTGAAAGCAGCAGAAAGCCTGGGGCTGTCTGCTGAGGAATGTCTGGTGATTGAGGATTCTGAAAACGGGTGCAGGGCTGCAAAGGCAGCAGGTATGGTCTGTATGGCATATTTTAATCCGGATTCCGGAAAGCAGGATTTGAGTACTGCTTTTACTGTGGTAGAGGGATTTGAGGAAGTGGACGCAGCCTTTGTGGAAAAGACTTACTGCCATTATCATCATTTGCCGGCAGTGGTGTGCGAAACCAGGCGTCTTCTCATTCGGGAAATGGAGAAAGAAGATATTCCCAGATTAATGGAAATCTGCGCCCAGGAAACCTCTGCAGATGCCTGCGAGGGTGTGGCAAAGCCCTTAAAGGAAGAACTGGAAGATTTTAAAATGTACAGGCGTTATATGTATGAGCTTTGCGACATGGGATACTGGTGTATTTTGAAAAAGGATTCCGGGGAGATTATAGGCCGGGCAGGTGTGGAGCCCAAACTCTGGAATGAAAAAAATACCGTGGTGGAGCTGGGGTATGTAATTGATGAAAAATTCCGTAGAAGGGGCTTTGCTTATGAGGCATGTAAGGCGATTATAGAAGAAGCTGAAAAAAGAGGCGCTGTTTATCTGTACTGCAGAATTAAAAGCGCCAATACGCCTTCTCTGAAGTTGGCAGAAAAGCTGGGCTTTCAGAAGATGGATTACCACTTAAACGGAGATAGCGAGGACATGGAAGTATGGAGGTGTACCTGCCATGGGAATCATTAAAGCCAGAAATTTAAAATACGATTATATAAAATATGATGAAAACGGACAGCCTTCAGAAACCCACAGAGCAGTGGACCAGGTGAATCTGGATATCTGTGAGGGGCAGTTTATTTCTATTTTGGGACACAATGGTTCCGGAAAATCCACCCTTGCGAAGCATATCAATGCCCTTTTGTTGCCCACAGAGGGAACTTTGTGGGTGGACGGTATGGATACCCGGGCGCTGGAGCATTTATGGGAAATCCGCCAGAGAGCAGGTATGGTTTTTCAGAATCCGGATAATCAGATTATCGGGACTGTGGTAGAGGAGGACGTGGGTTTTGGTCCGGAAAATATGGGTGTACCTACAGAGGATATCTGGAAAAGGGTGAATAAAAGCCTGGAGGCTGTAGGTATGACGGCTTTTCGCCACCGTTCTCCCAATAAGCTTTCCGGAGGGCAGAAGCAGCGTGTCGCCATTGCCGGAGTCATGGCAATGCACCCCAAATGTATTGTGCTTGATGAGCCCACGGCAATGCTGGACCCTAACGGCAGAAGGGAAGTTCTCAAGGCTGTCCACGAGCTGAATGAAAAAGAAGGTATTACGGTGGTGCTGATTACACACTATATGGAGGAGGTCATTGATTCAGACCTGGTGTTTGTCATGGATCACGGACATGTGGTGATGCAGGGGACGCCAAGGGAGATTTTTTCCAGAGTAGAGGAACTGAAAAAATACCGTTTAGACGTGCCTCAGGTAACGCTTCTGGCACATGAGCTGAAGCAGGAAGGGTTGCCTCTTCCTGAGGGAATACTTACAATAAAGGAATTGGTGAATGCATTATGTCATTGCGATTAGAACACGTTACTTACACCTATAGTCCGGGTTCTGTGTATGAAACCCATGCTTTAAAGGACGTTTCTCTGGAAATACCTGCAGGGCAGTTTCTGGGTGTTATCGGACATACGGGAAGCGGAAAATCCACGTTGATTCAGCATTTTAACGGTCTGATGCGTCCGACCGCAGGAACCGTATATTATAAAGACGAGGATATCTGGCAGGAGGGATATTCCCTGAAACGGTTGCGAAGCCAGGTAGGACTGGTGTTTCAGTATCCGGAGCATCAGCTTTTTGAAGCAGATGTACTCTCCGATGTGTGCTTTGGCCCCAAAAATCAGGGCTGCTCAAAAGAAGAGGCAGAGGACAGGGCAGTGCGGGCGCTTCGTCAGACAGGATTAAAGGAAAAGTATTATAACAGCTCTCCTTTTGAATTATCCGGAGGACAGAAGAGGCGTGTCGCCATTGCCGGAGTGCTTGCTATGGAACCGGAGGTGCTGATTCTTGATGAGCCTACAGCAGGGCTGGATCCAAAAGGACGGGACGAAATTCTGGATCAGATTGCTTATCTGCATGCAGAAAGGAAGATTACGGTCATTCTGGTGTCCCACAGTATGGAGGATATTGCCAGATATGTAGACCGGCTTCTGGTTATGAACAAGGGAGAAAAGGCCTTTGACGGAAAGCCGCAGGAGGTGTTTTCCCACTGCCGGGAGTTAGAAGAAATGGGGCTGGCAGCGCCGCAAATCACATATACTATGCAGGCGCTTTGTAAAGCAGGGCTTCCTGCTGATGTGTCAGCCATTACGGTGGAGGAAGCAAAGAAAAGTATTTTACAGGCACTGGGGAGAAGGAAACATGATTAGAGATATTACCATAGGGCAGTTTTATCCTGCTGATTCTATTTTGCACCGTCTGGATCCAAGAGTAAAATTCGTGGGAACCTTTTTGTTTCTCATTTCCCTCTTTGTAGCGGATTCCTTCTGGGGATATGCTCTGGCAACCCTTTTTCTGGCAGCCTGTATCGGATTTTCCAAAGTTCCGGTCAGGTTTATGTTAAAAGGGCTGAAGCCCCTGTTTGTGATTCTCCTGATTACGGTGTTGTTTAATCTCTTTCTGATTCCGGGGGAAGTGCTTTGGAGCCTGGGATTTTTGAAGATTACAAAAGAGGGTATTATACAGGCAGTAAAAATCGGTATCCGCCTGATTTATCTGGTGATAGGTTCTTCGGTTATGACCCTTACCACTACGCCAAACCAGCTGACAGACGGCATGGAGAAACTCCTGGCGCCTTTGAAGAAAGTAAAGGTACCGGTGCATGAAATTTCCATGATGATGTCCATTGCCCTTCGCTTCATTCCCATTCTCATGGAGGAAACAGATAAGATTATGAAAGCGCAGATTGCCAGAGGTGCAGATTTTGAAAGCGGCAATATCATTCAGAGGGCAAAGAGTATGGTTCCTCTTTTGGTTCCCCTGTTTATCTCCGCCTTCCGAAGAGCCGATGATCTGGCAATGGCAATGGAGGCCAGATGCTACCACGGAGGCGACAATCGAACCCAGATGAACCCCTTGGTTTATCACAAAAGGGATTATACGGCTTATGTAATCTGTGCGCTGTATCTGGGAGCAGATATTCTGCTGAGAGTATTGCTGTAAAAGGAGAACCAGAAGACTGATGAAACGAGTAAAACTGACCGTTGCATATGACGGAACCAATTATTGCGGCTGGCAGGTACAGCCAAACGGCATAACCGTGCAGGAGGTTTTAAACCACCATTTATCAGAGCTTACAGGAGAGGAAATCGAAACCATAGGCGCCAGCAGGACAGACGCAGGCGTCCATGCCCTGGGGAATGTGGCAGTTTTTGACACCCGTGTGCGTATGCCGGGAGAAAAGTTTTCATTTGCCTTAAACCAGAGGCTGCCAGAGGATATCCGAATCCAGGAGTCAAAGGAAGTGCCACAGGATTTTCACCCCAGGTATGTAAAAAGTGAGAAAATTTATGAATATCAGATTTTAAACCGTCGTTTTCCCATTCCTACGGAGCGGTTTTATTCTCATTTTACCTATGTGCCTTTAGACGTGGAAAAGATGAGAGAAGCCGGAACCTACCTTTTAGGGGAGCATGATTTTAAAAGCTTTTGTGGCGCCGGAGCGCAGGTGAAGACCACGGTGCGGTGTATTCATGAACTGAATATTGAAAAGTCAGGAGATAAAATCACCATACGAGTCAGAGGAAACGGTTTTCTTTATAATATGGTGAGGATTCTTGCAGGAACCTTAATGGAAGTGGGAAGTCGTGCATATCCCCCGGAGAAGATAAAGGAAATCCTGGAAGCAAAAGATCGGAAAGCTGCAGGGCCTACTGCACCGGCAAGAGGGCTGACTTTGGTGAAAATTGAATATCCGGAAGAGTTGGGATAGAATACATAGGGAAGGAGAGCTTGACAGAGTAGTTTTTGCGGACAGAAAAGGGCAGCCACACCCCAAATTTGCAGAATGCGGATTCGTGGGCTGTCCTTTTTGTTTGAAATCAAGGACCTGCTGTGATACAGCATACTAGTGTGTTTTGAAGCCTTCTCCCAGCACTTCATTGGATTCCATAATGATAATAAAAGCATTGGGGTCGATTTCTTTAATGGCAGTACGGATTACATACATCTGCTTGTTGTTGCAGGCGCACATGACTACGTCCTTTTTATCTCTGGCAAAGCTGCCTTCTGCCTTTAAGAAGGTGCTGCCTCTGCCGCTGACCTGGTCGATTCTTTCTGCCACCTCTTTTGCGTAATCCGTGACAATCAGGGTCATTTTGCCTGCATCAATACCATACATAACCTTGTCCACTACCACAGAAAGCAGGAAGCTGATAATCATACCGTAAATCAGGCTGTCCATATCTTTGGAAACAATCACGGTTCCTAAAAGGACAATGACCGTATCCATAACAAAGGCGATTTTCCCAAGAGTCAGGTGAGGCTTTTTCGCCTTTAAGCTCAGCATAATAAAGTCAGCGCCTCCGGTGGAAGAGTCCCGCATATAAATCAGTGCAAAGCCAAGACCGGAGAACACGCCGGTACAGATGGCAGCCAGCATACGATCCCCTTGATATACAGGGAACAGAGGGGCAGCATAGTCCATGATAAAAGAAGTAATAAAAATTGTCCGGACAGAGCGCAGAAAGAAATTTCGTCCCAGAATACGGAAGCAGAACAGGGCAATAGGAATATTCAGGATTAGGGCAACCCGCCCGATAGGAAGCCCGAATAAATGATAAAAAATCAGGGCAATTCCGTTTAATCCTACAACGGGAAATTCCGCAGCAGCGGCGAAATTATAGGTTCCCACGGCAATAAAAATACCGCCAATAATGTCTATGAGAATGTCTATGCTCCATTTTTTCATGTACCAGGATTTTTCGTGTGTGAGTTTCATGAATGGTGACCTCCTTTTTGAAAAGAAAAAGCATTGACGAATTATAAAGCTATAATCCGCAAATGCTCTTTTCTATATATCAGTATACACGGGAAGCAGGGAAATGGTCAAGGAGAGAAATAAATTCTTTGCAGCAGAAGAAAAATGTGCTATACTAAAACACAGATTTGATGAGATTTTGGGTAAAAGGAGATTGTGTCATGAGTCAGGAAAAAGTAGACAGATATAAAAAAGAGAAGGCAAACCGTGTGAAAATCCGGAAAAAGGAAAAGCGGGCGTTGTTTTTTGAAAAACTGGCAATCGCTGTTGTATGTCTGGCAGCTCTTGGCTGGATTGGGTATTCTGCGTATGGTCTGGCAACAAGAGAAGACCCTGATGCAGAGAAAGAGGTTGTAACCACAGAAATGGATGTGACAGCCCTTACAGATTATCTGAATGGCTTAATGGAAGAAACAGCGGAATAAGGGGAAGAGGAAAAGATGTCTTGATTTTGTTGGAGAACCTAATCATTCCATTTTGCTTTCTTCGCATATTACCAGTGACTTAGAGGAAATTGCGGACTATATGTTGCATATCGTAAGCGTGATTATCAGATAGATGTTCTTGTTTCAGATAAGAAAACAGACGCAAAGAAATTGTGAAAAGCCAGTATACTAGTCACTTGCTTCTAAGCCTGAGTGTACAGTTTTTGTTGCGTTATTCCTTTCCATAACTGTTTTCATTCATGGAAACAAATATTTTTACTATGGGTTTCGTGGTGCAATTGCGTTAATTGTGGGTGGAGGTGTTTTAGGAATTTTGATAGGTGCGTTTGCCTATCCTTTATACTATGTTTGGGGAGCAGGAAAGACAGAAGTAATTTCTGTTTTGAGTGCTTTAGGTGCCGTTGCTGTCATTATGGTACTTAGTATTATGGTAAATATAACTTCAGGGGATGATGCAGTTTCAAATACGTTATATTATGCCAGTTTAATTGTAATGCTGTTTCTTTCCCTATTCACATTTGGAGTATCTTATATTCTTTCTTGTTCCATTTTCAAACACAAAGAATATTAAATAGCAAAGCCAGCCGAGCCAGTCAAACAGCAAAATGAACACCCCCATGTACCGACATTAACAGCCATGCTTATCTTTGCTGGTAGGTAATCAAGAGGGTGACAGAAAAAATGTTGTCGCCCTCTTTTTTTCCGGCAATCTTTTAACTCCTTTGCCGTAGAAAACAGGGAAATCCCTCGTTCTCCCCTACTCATCTTTCAGCAATACCTCCATAACCTCACACACGGTTTTCTGCTTTTCCTCACTGAGATTTTTCAGCCTGTCCATATAGGTGGAAACCCGAAGTGCATAGCCGTTGTTCAGCGTGCTGGCAAGCAGTTCGTCTGCAGATGCGTCCAGAGCATTGGCAATAATGATAAACGTTTCCAGTGTGGGGCATTTCTTACCCCGTTCAATCAGGCTGATATAAGTAGACGTCAGGTCTGTCTGTTCGGCAAGGTCTTCCTGCCGCCAGTTCTTTTCCCGGCGTTTTTTCTTTATCTGTTCTCCCATTCCTTTAAAATCCATAAACAAATCTCCTATTTTATCGCATGCTTCGACAATAGTATAGTGTTCATGAAAATAGCATTACAGAAACTAATAGTAATATAAAAAAACTGACAGTTCATAAATGCAAACTGGGAGATGAATTTTTGGAAAAGATTAGAAAAAAGGCAGAAGTATTTTCAGTAAGGAAAGAGCTGGAAGAAAGTACTGCATCTGAAAATAAAAAAAGAAGCTGCCGTCATGAAAACGGCAGCTTCGGCTTTGTCATTTATAATTATAATTTTTCTACGTTAGCAGCCTGCATTCCGCGAGCGCCTTCTGTTAAATCATAAGTTACAGACTGACCTTCTTCTAAGGATTTAAATCCTTCTCCGTTGATAGCTGAGAAATGTACGAAAACGTCCTGTCCGTCTTCGCCTGTGATGAATCCGTATCCTTTTTCAGCGTTGAACCATTTTACAGTTCCTTTGTTCATAGTGTTACCTCCATAAAAAATAAAATTCTTGGATAAAATGTTAAATGGTTTTAGAGAAAATATTATGTACAAAAATGATAATATACTCTCTAAAACCATTTAATACTAATATCCAATATACCTTTGACATGATAAGTATATGCGCTGTTACCGGAAAAGTCAAGGGAAAAGTGTAATTGACGAAAGAAAATGTGTATGTTACTATTTATATAATTAAGCGGGTTCTGCGGATTTTTACAAAAAGACCGCGCAGAAGAAAGGAAATATTTCATTATGAAAATACTCATTCAAAAAGGACGTATTTTAAACCCTTCTGACCAGACTGATGAGGTTGGAGATATTTATATGGAAGACGGTGTGATTAAGGAAAAGGGAGGCACCATTACCCCGGAGGAAACACCGGACAAAGTAATCTCAGCAGAAGGCTGTTATGTGATGCCGGGACTCATTGACCTGCATGTGCATTTAAGAGATCCGGGGCTGACACACAAGGAAGATGTTCTGACAGGCGCAAGAGCAGCAGCCAGAGGAGGATTTACCACAATTCTCGCCATGCCCAATACAAAACCGGTGATTGACTGTGCAGACAGAGTAGAGTATGTACACAATAAGGCCAGAGAACTGGCGCCTGTACATGTATTGCAGATTGGCGCTGTGACAAAGCAGCAGAAAGGTGAAGAACTGGCAGATATTGAAGGCATGATTCAGGCAGGAATTCCGGCTATCAGTGAGGACGGAAAATCAGTTATGAATATGAAGCTTTACAGAGAAGCCATGGAAATTGCAGCAAAGCATGATATTCCTGTGTTTGCTCACTGTGAAGACCAGAACATGGTAAACGGCGGCTGTGTCAATGAGGACGAACATTCCAGAGAACTGGGATTGCCGGGGATTACCAATTCTGTAGAAGACGTGATTGTGGCAAGAGATATTGTACTGGCAAAGGAAACCGGCGCAAGACTGCATTTGTGTCACTGCTCTACCAAGGACAGTGTGTGTATGATACAGCTTGCAAAGGAAGAAAACCTTCCGGTAACAGGCGAAGTCTGCCCTCATCATTTTACCCTCACTTCAGACGATATGGTTCCGGGGGATACCAATTACAAAATGAATCCGCCTCTTCGTACCAAAGAGGATAAGGATGCGCTTTTAAAAGGTCTGAAAGAGGATATTTTTGATGTTATCAGTACAGACCATGCACCCCATACCAGAGAAGAGAAGCAGAAAACCATGACAGAGGCGCCTTTTGGCATTGTGGGACTGGAAACAGCTGTGGCGCTGACCGTTACAGAACTGGTAGACAAGGGCGTGATTACCCCTATGCAGATGGCAGAAAAGATGAGCTATAATCCGGCACGGATTATCGGAAGCGACAGAGGACGCCTGGAAGTGGGAAGTCCGGCAGACATTACTATTATTGACCCGGAAGCTGAGTATGTGATTGACAGCATGAGTTTTCTTTCAAAAGGAAAAAATACTCCCTTTGACGGCAGAAAGGTAAAAGGTCTGGTAAAAGCTACCATTTGCGACGGAAAAGTTGTATACCAGCAGGATTAAGAAGAAAAAGAGAAAAGAACCATTGGAGGAAAAGAACATGATTAATAAACTGACCGCAAAAATTCAGAAGACAAAGGCACCCATTGTAGTGGGGCTTGACCCGATGTTAAGCTATATTCCAAAGCATATTCAGGAAAAAGCGTTTCATGAATTCGGAGAAACCCTGGAAGGGGCAGCAGAAGCTATCTGGCAGTTTAATAAGGAAATCGTAGATAAGACGTATGATTTGATTCCGGCTGTAAAACCGCAGATTGCTATGTACGAACAGTTTGGAATTCCAGGGCTTCAGGCATTTAAGAAAACTCTGGACTACTGCAAAGAAAAGGACTTGGTGGTTATTGGAGATATTAAGAGAGGGGATATTGGTTCCACTTCTGCTGCTTATGCTACAGGACATGTGGGCAAGGTGCAGGTAGGCGCAAATAAAATTGCGGCTTTTGATGAAGATTTTGTAACCTTAAATCCATATATGGGTGCGGACAGCATTAATCCGTTTATTGATGTCTGCAAAGAAGAGAAAAAGGGTATGTTTATTCTGGTAAAAACCTCCAATCCTTCCAGTGGAGATTTCCAGGATCAGTTGGTAGACGGAAGACCTCTGTATGAACTGGTAGGAGAAAAGGTAGCGCAGTGGGGGTCTGACTTTATGGGAGATTCCTACAGCTATGTGGGCGCTGTGGTAGGTGCAACCTATCCGGAAATGGGCAAGACTCTGCGTAAGATTATGCCGAAAGCCTACATCTTAGTGCCGGGATACGGCGCACAGGGCGGACAGGGCAAGGATTTGGTACACTTCTTTAATGAAGATGGACTGGGTGCGATTGTAAACTCCTCCAGAGGAATCATTGCTGCTTACAAACAGGAAAAATATGCGAGATTCGGAGAAGAAAACTTTGCAGAAGCGTCAAGAGCCGCAGTGGAAGATATGGTGGCTGACATTAACGGCGCTTTGGAAGCAGCGAAATAAGGAGAAACAGAACCATGGTAAAAGTAAAGATGACAGGCAGAATTATCAGCCAGGAAAAGATTGCCGCAGAGATTTACAGCATGTGGATTGAAGCAGCAGAAATTGCAGAGCAGACAAGACCGGGACAGTTTATTTCTGTGTATTGTAAGGACAATTCCAGAATTTTGCCAAGACCCATCAGTGTCTGTGAAATTGATAAAGAAAAAGGCGCACTTCGTATTGTATACAGAATCGCAGGAAAAGGAACCGATGAATTTTCCCATATGCAGGCAGGAGATACTGTAGATATTATGGGACCTCTGGGAAATGGCTTCCCTATGGAAGAAGCAAAAGGAAAAAGAGTATTTCTCATGGGAGGTGGGATTGGTATCCCGCCTATGGTGCAGACTGCAAAAGAAGCAGAAGCTGAGATTACAGTAATCGCAGGCTACAGAAACAGCGAAATTTTCCTGAAAGAAGAGTTGGAAAAAGCCGGAAAGCTGGTGGTTGCCACAGAGGACGGCAGTGTGGGAACAAAGGGAAATGTTATGGACGCAATCCGGGAAAACAACCTGGAGGCAGACGTGATTTTTGCCTGCGGTCCGACTCCTATGCTGAGAGCAATTAAAAATTACGCAGAAGAAAAGAACATTCTCTGCTATATTTCCATGGAAGAAAAAATGGCATGCGGCATTGGCGCATGTCTGGCCTGTGTGTGCAAGTCTAAGGAAAAGGACAGCCATTCTCATGTGCATAATAAGCGGGTATGTAAGGACGGCCCTGTATTTTTAAGTACGGAGGTGGAACTGTAATGAATATGAAGGTGAAAATTGCCGGAGTGGAGTTGAAAAATCCGGTTATGACAGCCTCCGGAACCTTTGGATCCGGAGCAGAATACAGTGAATTTGTGGATTTGAACAGACTGGGCGCTGTGGTGACAAAGGGCGTTGCAAATGTGCCTTGGGCAGGAAACGCCACTCCCCGTATTGCGGAAATACACAGCGGTATGATGAATGCTATTGGTCTGCAGAATCCCGGTGTTGAGGTGTTTTGCGAAAGGGATATCCCTTATTTGCAGCAGTTTGATACAAAGGTGATTGTCAATGTATGCGGACATGCACCTGAGGAATATCTGGCAGTGGTAGAACGTCTGGCGGAGGAACCCATTGACATGATGGAAATTAATATTTCCTGTCCTAACGTAAATGCCAATTTCCTGGCATTCGGCCAGAACCCGAAGCATGTAGAAGAACTGACTGCACAGATTAAGAAAATCGCAAAGCAGCCGGTGATTATGAAGCTGACCCCAAATGTAACCGATATTGCAGAGATTGCAAGGGCAGCGGAAGCAGGCGGCGCAGATGCGGTTTCCCTGATTAATACTCTGACAGGTATGAAAATTGATGTAAAAAGAAGATGCTTTGCGCTGGCAAATAAAACAGGCGGCGTATCCGGCCCCTGTGTGAAACCCATTGCTGTGCGTATGGTTTATCAGGTTGCTCAGGCAGTGCAGATTCCCATTATCGGTATGGGTGGTATCCAGAATGCAGAGGACGCTCTGGAATTCATTATGGCAGGCGCTACAGCCGTGTCTGTAGGAACTGCAAACTTCACCAATCCCTACGCAACGGTAGAGATTGTGGAAGGGCTGGAGCAGTATATGAAGGAAAATAAGGTGGAAGATATCAGGGAACTGATTGGAATTGTGAAATAAAAAAGAGATAGAGCAGAATCCGGAAGAGAGAAGGATTCTGCTCTGTTTTTTAGGCTTGTGTATTTTGAGATTTTCTGCTATAGTTATACTATAAATGCTTAGTAATACTAAATGACTAGGAATATAAAATAGATAGGTGAAGAGCATGGAGGGAAAATCTGTAGACCAGGTGCTTTCAGAAATGGGGACTCCCAAAGAAGTGGCAGAGCGGTTTAATCAGGAAATGAAATCTCCTTCAAAACGTAAAAATTTCTGGAGTGTGATAATAGTTTGCGTCTTAGGAGGGATTGTACTGGCAGGAATACTGGGAAGTATGTGGTTTCGTTTTTTCAAACAGCAGGCTGTCAGTATCGTCGGGGGTGCAGATGGTCCGACCTCTGTTTTTATAGCAGGAAAACCAGGTTGGAATGGATACCTAATTTCTTCCATAGGGTTTATTTTTGGCTGTATCTCTGCCGGTCTTTTATGTAAATATGGAAAAAAGGCGCAGAAGCGTTCTTATGTGAAATGCACGGTACTTTCTCTCGTAGGATTAGTGTGTGCGTTCGTGCCGTTTCTCTTTCCGTTTTTGGAAAATTTACAGTGGATTTTTTATTTGGGGGTTACGGAGATTACTTTGGCGCCGGGATTGATTCTGAATCTGATTACGCTTTGCTGCTCTATGGTATTTATGAGGAAAAATGAGAAATAAAAAATTATACTGAGAAGTTAAAAAAGCAGTTTGGTTTTGCTAGTGCCGAACTGCTTTTTGTGTTATGATAACAACAGAAAGGAAGTGAGAAGTCCGGGCAGTTTTTGTCTGGCGGAGAAAATGAAAAGACCGTTGCCGATTGGAATCGATAATTTCAGAGAAATTATAAAAAATGGTTATTACTATATAGATAAAACAGGATTTATCAAAGAACTTTTGGATATGAAGGGCAAGGTGAATTTGTTTATCAGACCCAGAAGATTTGGAAAAACCTTGAATCTCAGTATGTTGCAGAGTTTTTTTGAAATGGGATTTGAGGATACAAAAGAGATTTTTGCAAATCTGAATATTTCCAAAGCCGGAGAAGTGTATGCAAGGCATATGGCACAGTATCCGGTTATCAGTCTTTCCTTGAAATCTATGAAACAGACCAGCTATGAGCTTTCCCTTGAGCAGATGAAAAAAGCAGTTGCAGAGGAATTCAGGAGGCATGACCGGATATTGCAAAGGTCGGAACTTACATTGGCAGAAAAAAGAAGATTTGAGCGAATCAGAGATGTACAGGGAGAAGAAGCGGATTATCTGGACGCTTTGCGGTTTTTATCCGCATGCCTGAAAACCTGTTATGGCAAAAAAGTGATTCTGCTTATTGATGAGTATGATGTGCCTTTGGAAAATGCCTATTTTGCCGGGTTTTATGGGCCAATGGCAGGGCTTATCCGTTCTATTTTGGAGTCTGCTTTAAAAACAAATGAAAATCTGGAGTTTGCGGTTATTACAGGGTGTTTACGCATTTCAAAGGAGAGCATTTTTACAGGTTTAAATCATCTGAATATTATTTCCGTGTTAGATAAGCAATATAGTGAGCATTTTGGCTTTACAGAAAAGGAAGTCCGAAATGCCATGGAGTATTATGGCGTGCAGCAGAGATTTTCAGACATGAAGCAGTGGTATGACGGATATTTGTTTGGCAATACGGAGGTTTATAATCCCTGGAGCGTGATTAAATTTCTCTATGACCTGGCTGTTGACGAGCATGCTTTTCCGAAACCATATTGGGCGAATACCAGCTCGAATGATATTGTTCGGAATCTGGTGATGCAGGCAGACAGGGAAACAAAGGCGCAGATAGAGGCTTTGCTTGCAGGAGAAACCCTGAGCATTCCGGTACATGAAGAAATCACATATTCTGATGTCTATGAGAACGAAGAAAATCTGTGGAATTTCCTGTATTTTATCGGATATTTGACAAAAGTAGAAGAATATATGCAGGACCATGTGATTTATTTGAAGGTTCGCATTCCAAACCAGGAAGTAAAGATGATATATAAAAATACAATCTTAAGTTGGTTTCGGGAAGAAATAGGAAAAAAGAATTTTCAGGATTTGTATCAGGCATTGGAGGAAGGAAAAGAAGACAGAGTACAGGAGATTTTAAGTGAGCAGTTGTTGTCTGTAATTAGCTTTTATGACAGTGCAGAAAACTTTTATCATGGATTTCTTGCAGGCATTTTAAGTCAGAGTCCCAAATATCTGGTGAAGTCCAATCGAGAAGCCGGAAACGGGCGTTCTGACCTGGTGATGAAAACCCCTTCTTTGCGTGGAAGAGCCTTTATATTAGAAATCAAGGTGGCGAAAAGCATGGAATATTTAGAAGAGGCGGCAGAAAGAGCCATAAATCAGATTTATGAAAAGCGGTATATGGAAGAATTAAAAGCAGAGGGATATGAAAAGATAGACTGCTATGGCGTGGCTTTTTACAGAAAGGATTGTGAAGTCCGATTTGGCAAAGGACAATAGGAATGAAATTTCCTGAATTGAAAATTTTTCTTTCCTATGTTAAAATTGAAAAGGATTTAAGAATCCTTTCAATTACAGAGTAAGGGCAGAAAAGCCCGTTAAATGGAGGTTTCAGAAAATGGAAGCATATAAAGCAGAGTTTATTGACTTTATGGTAGAGAGTAATGTTTTAAAATTTGGAGAATTTACCTTAAAAAGCGGAAGAAAATCCCCCTTTTTCATGAATGCAGGGGCTTATGTCACAGGTTCTCAGTTGAAGAAGCTGGGAGAATATTATGCAAAGGCCATTCATGATAAATATGGTGATGATTTTGACGTACTGTTTGGTCCGGCTTATAAGGGAATCCCTATCAGCGTGGTAACAGCCATTGCCTACAGTGAATTGTACGGGAAAGAAGTGCGTTACTGTTCCGACCGTAAGGAGGAAAAAGACCACGGTGCAGACAAGGGAAGTTTCCTTGGAAGCAAGCTGCAGGATGGGGACAGAGTTGTGATGATTGAAGATGTTACAACTTCCGGAAAATCCATGGAAGAAACTGTACCAAAGGTAAGAGATGCAGCCAATGTGGAAATCGTAGGTCTTATGGTTTCCTTAAACCGTATGGAAGTAGGAAAAGGCGGCGTAAAGAGCGCTCTGGAGGAAGTAAAGGACACTTATGGATTTGAAACCAATGCCATTGTTACCATGGAAGAGGTGGTAGAGCATTTGCACAACAAAGAGTGTAATGGCAAAATTGTCATTAATGACGAAATTAAAGAAGCCATTGATGCATATTATGAACAGTACGGTGTGAAATAAAATTTGAGAAGGAAGGGTTTCTGATGAACGAAAAAATTTATAAAACTATGTCCCGCTGTGCAGCAGGTTCTATTGCAACCGGGATTGTTGTGCTGGTGACAGGGGCAACTGCAGGTATTTTAATGTTGGTAACCGGTGCCAGATTATTGAAAAGAAAATCAGAAATTACATTTTAAATTTTCATGAGTGAGAAAGGGGGATTGTCGCGGGAACAGCAGTCCGGAGGACTTTTGTGTTTCCCGGCTGCTGCGGCAGCCCTTTTTTCTTTATTTACAGATTAGGATTGAGGTTGAAAAATTGAATAAAAGGATAAAGAAGAGAATTAAAACCGCAGGTGCGGTTTTGTTTGTCATATATATTCTTGCACTGATTTACTTTCTCTTTTTTGCAGAGCGATTTGGACAACTGGATTTTGCAGAAAGAGAGTATCACTATAATCTTGTGCTGTTTCAGGAAATTAAGAGATTCTGGACCTATCGAAAACAACTGGGAGCTTTGGCTGTAGCAGCAAATCTTCTGGGAAATGTGGTGGGATTTATTCCCTTTGGTTTGATTCTTCCTGTTGTCAGCCGTGATGCAAGAGGTTTTTTCTTTATTACTTTCTCTGGATTTACCCTGAGCCTTTGTGTGGAAACCGTTCAGCTTGTCACAAAGCTGGGGTGCTTTGATGTAGATGATTTAGTGATGAATACTCTGGGGGCTGCATTGGGATATCTCCTGTTTGCAGTCAGCCATTTGATATATAGAAATTGGAAAAGGAGAGCAAAATAATGGCAGGAAAACGATACAAATATGATTTTGCAAAGAAAAAGCATTCCCCAAAAGGAGTGATTTCCTCGGTGTTTGCAGGAATCTCTTTGGGATTTTTTTGCATTGCAGCAGTTGCCTCCCTTATTTTTCACGGGAAAGGCGGAATGTATCTGGGAGCTTTGGGGCTCATTGCTATGGGGCTTTCTATATACGGATTTATTCTGGGACTGAAAAGCTTTTCTGAGAAAAACAGGGATCAGCTTTTCTGCAAGATCGGCTCAGCGGGGAATGGTGTGCTGATGGTGATCTGGCTGGGGCTGTTTTTGGCAGGACTGGCATAAAACACAAAAGGGGAGGAAACGCAGATGGAAGAACGGTTGAAAAAACAAATGGAATTTTTACTGGAAATGGATAAACTGAAATTTATTAACCGCCAGACCTATTTATCGGACAGTGTGCGGAAGGAGAATGATGCAGAGCATTCCTGGCATCTGGCCTTAATGGCAGTGCTTTTAGCAGAACATGCAGATGAAGAGGTAGATTTATTAAAGGTTATTACCATGGTACTGATTCACGATCTGGTAGAAATTGACGCAGGAGATACCTATGCCTATGATGAGGCAGGGAAGCAGACACAGAGGGCAAGGGAAGAAAAAGCGGCAGACCGGATTTTCGGCATGCTTCCAAAAGACCAGGGGGAGAATTTCCGCGCACTCTGGGAAGAGTTTGACGCATACGAAACACCGGAAGCAAAATTTGCCCATGTGTGCGACAATGTACAGCCTTTGATGCTGAATCATGCCACAGATGGGAAATCCTGGAGAGAAAGAGGGATTAAGCGCTCTCAGGTGGAAAAACGAAATAGCCGTGTGGGAGAAAGTTCACAGACTATGAAAACCTATATTGAAGAAATTTTAGATAAAAATGTGGAGAAAGGAAATTTGAAAAATGAGTGATGCATGGATAATGGAACGCTTTTCTCTTATGAAAGAAAGAATTTCAGAAATCTGTCAGGAGGAAGTAGTAAAAGAACCCTACAGGGCTTATTTTAAAAGTACAGCCCTGTTTATCGGACAAGTGATGGAGCTTCATGAAAAGCTGCAGCAGGGCTGGCTGGAAACTGCAGAGTTAGAGGATCTGGAAGAAAACAACCAGAAACTGTATGGAGATATTCTGCCTTCTCATTATGCCTGTTCTTACGGAAATCCGGCATGGGCAGTGCAGACCCTGGGAGCAGAGTTTGGAGCGCTTTTAAGTTTTTTGTATACAGAAGTCAGAGGTTTGATTGTTTTTGCATATGAGAACCGTCTTTTTGATATGACAGTGGTTATGGAGCTTTTTGTGCAGGTATATAACCTTTTTGAGGAGGAAGAAATTTCTGCAAAAGACGTCAAAGAAGCTGTGTACTGGTATGTGAGTGATTACAGTGATGAGATGGTAGGGCGAAGAGTGCAGGAGGGCGTGGATCCCTCTCTTGACTTTGCTGTACAGATTCTGAAAAAAAGTGATTTGTCTGATGTGCGTTATTTATATCGCTTTGGAGAATATGTCACAGAGAACGAAATCGGTATGGCAAAATTTTTGAATACACTTTCAGAAGAAGAAATCCAGGCAATGGCACGGACCTTTACAGAGGGCTACCGTACAGGATTTGCCCTGACAGGAAAGGATATTACAAAGAAAAAGACCGTGAATATCCGTTTCCAACTGGGCTTTGAGCGTATGGTAAAAGCTGCCATTGGACAGTTCGAGGACATGGATTTGAAACCTGTGATTTACAGAAGTGCAGTGCATACAGTAAACAAAAAGCAGCATCACAGAATCGGCTATTATGGGGCAATTCCAAATCCACAGTTTGAATATGACCACAAAGATGACGCTGCCCTGTATCTGGATCATGAGTTTATCCAGAGAAAACTCCGGGTGCTGCAGGTGGCTTATGAGCAGGTAAAGACTTTGGCAGCTGTTCATGGAGGCCCGGCGTGTATGGAAACCTTTGGGGAGATTCCTTTTGCGCCGGAAAAGAAAAAAGAGGCCTGCACACTTTCTTCTCATCAGCAGAAGCTGCAGGTTACCTATGACAATGAAGCCGGTCAGATTGTGAATCGATATATCAAAGGTGAAGAGCGCAGTTTTACCATTATTGCCTATCCGGTTATGGAAATTGGGGAACAGTTTGAAGAGATATTCAAGGAAACTGTGAAAATCAATACCCTGGACAACCACCTCTACCGTGAGATTCAGCAGAATATCATTGATGCGCTGGACAAGGGGGAAACGGTTCATATTCAGGGAAAGGAGGGAAATGCCACAGATTTGACAGTGAAGCTGCATCATCTGGAAAATCCGGAAAAGCAGACAAATTTTGAAAACTGTGTGGCAGATGTAAACATTCCGGTAGGTGAGGTATTTACTTCTCCTGTCTTAAAGGGAACCAATGGAACTCTGGCAGTTTCCAGAGTGTTCTTAAACGGACTGGAATATAGGGATTTAAAAATAGAGTTTACAGACGGAAAGATTTCCGGCTACAGCTGCGGTAATTTTGATTCCGAGGAAGAAAACAGGAATTTTATCAAAGAAAATCTCCTGTATCATCACGATACTCTTCCTCTTGGGGAATTTGCCATCGGAACCAACACCACGGCTTATGTCATGGCACAGAAATATCAGATAGGACATCTTCTGCCCATTCTCATTGCAGAAAAGATGGGACCTCACTTTGCCGTAGGGGACACCTGCTATAGCTGGTGCGAAGATACGGCAGTGTATAATCCGGACGGAAAAGAGATTATTGCAAGGGATAATGAGGTTTCCATTCTCAGAAAAGAAGATATAAGCAAAGCTTATCTCGGCTGCCACACAGATATTACTATACCTTATGATGAGCTGGATAGCATAAGGGTGCAGACCCCAGACGGGGACTGGGTTTCCATTATTGAGGGCGGCAGATTCGTGCTTCCGAAAACAGAAGCATTAAATGAGCCGTTTCCTGCTTGACAAGACCTGTCACAATATGTAAAATTGTGCTGTGTGGAAGTATAAGCGGTGAAAAATCCGCGGAAATTTTTAAATATAAAGGAGAATAATCATGGCAAAAGTTGGAATTGTTATGGGCAGTGACTCTGATATGCCTGTTAT